>JACCDX010155280.1_pt1 | contig 29829 bp, 41 predicted proteins | sample 7449681 | NCBI WGS metagenome assembly JACCDX01 (sample SAMN15323450, study PRJNA562643) | freshwater metagenome | isolation source: river surface water | place: USA:Blue River Watershed | collected 2017-08-18
ATCAAATTTTCTTGCGCCCAAAAAATTGACTTTAGGGGGGGTATCCAATTATGAATAAAGTTGTAGATTTGAAGGGCCGAACACCTTACGTCAAAGCCCTTGATAAATCGCCAAAACCTCTAAGCGAATTACCAAAACAGCCTAAAAAATTTCCTAAAGTACCAAAGCAGGTTTGGGAAGAATTAGCACCACAACTGCTAGAAGCTGGACTTTTGACCAATGTTGACGGAATTGCATTTGGTTTGTTGTGTAAAGATATTGCTGACTTAGAAAAGGTTGAGGCAAAGCTAGTTAAAATTGACGAATGGGTTGATACCACGCCAAACGGCTTCATGGTGCAATCGGTTTGGCTAAATATTCGTAATCGTTTGCATGATGATATTTTAAAATTATGTAAAGAGTTTGGTATGACTCCTTCTAGTCGTTCAACAATCAAAACGAATACAGCAAACGGTGTACAAGGCTCGTTGTTTGATGAAACACCTGATAACTCAGAAAAGCCCAAAGGCTTATATGCAAACTTTGGCGCACGGGTTCAACATTAATGAGCGTTGAGCGTAATTACATTGCTATTGCCAAGCAGTATGTTGACGATGTTTTGCAGGGCAAGCGCATTGCAGGTAAGTTAGAAAAATTAGCGTGTAAGCGTTTTTTAAATGATGTTAAACGCGCTAAGAGTGACCAAGATTTTGATTATAAACTTGATGAAGATAGGGCAGCTCACGCTTGTTACTTTATCGAGACGATGCCGCATATTAAGGGCGAACTAGCGCGGACTGACCGTAACGGCAACCGTAAGCGTTTAATCATGGAACCGTGGCAAGTCTTTGCAACCGTAAATTTGTTTGGTTGGATTAATTCGGCTGGGTATCGCCGCTTTGTGTATTGCTATATTGAGATTGCAAAAAAGAACGGCAAAAGCACATGGGCAGCGGCATTAGGTTTGTACATGGCGTTTGTAGATGGTGAACCCGGTGCAGAAGTTTATGCGGCTGCTACTAACTACGATCAAGCCAAGATTGTTTGGGAAGATGCCAAGTCAATGACCGAGTTTACACCAGAGTTTAGAGAGAACTTTGGTGTTGATACAACTCAATATACGATTTATGCAGAGCATAACCGTAGTGTTTTTAAGCCTGTTTCTTCTGACAAGAAAGGAACTAAGGACGGCTTAAACGTGCATTGTGCAATTATTGATGAATTACACGCGCATAAAGATAGCAGTATGTACGACATTATTGCAGATGGTATTGCAGCGCGTTTGCAGCCGTTAATTATTGCGATTACCACGGCTGGTGATGACACAATGGGTGTTTGTTACCGTGAACGTAAAATTGCTGTAGCGATTTTGGAAGGCACAGCAATACATGAGCGTTATTTTGGCCTGATTTTTTGTTTAGACAAAAAAGATGATTGGCGCAATCCTGAAAACTGGGGAAAAGCAAACCCAAGCCTAGGCGCATCTTTTCAGATTAGTTACTTGCTTGATAAATACCAAAAAATTGAACAAAGCCCCTCGATGGAGGCTATTTTTCGTCAGAAGTCACTTAATGAGTGGGTCGGCTCAACAGAAGCATGGTTAAGTCCGTCTGTTTGGTCAAAAGCACTGTCTTTAGTACCAGAAAAACAGTTTAAGAGCGTGCCTAGCTTCGGGGGCATGGACTTAGCATCCCGTTTAGACCTTGCTGGGTGGGTAAAAATGTACCCACGACTAGGCGATAACGGCAAAGTTCACTGGCATTTATACGCTAATGCCTACATTAATGAAGCGATTGTTGAAACTAAAGAAGCGGTTAATGGCGAAAAACGTCCAGATGAATATTACGTTTGGGCAAAAAATAGCGATTTAATTGTTACCCCCGGTGCATCAACCGACTTTGATACGATTGAACGAGACATTTTAGAGAGTCATCAAAGCTCTAATTTTTATGAATTTGGTTACGATCAACACAATGCACACCAGTTAAGCACGCATTTAATTGATGAAGGCATGAATTGTGTGGATGTTCCGATGCGGTGGCAACAGTTAAGTCCTGCAATGAAGTGGATTGAGTCATTATTAGTTGATGGTCGATTGCACCATGACGGCAATCCTGTTTTAGCATGGTGTTTTGGTAACGTTGTTGTTAAGCCTGACCAAAACGAAAATATTTTTCCGCGCAAATCGGCACCAGCTAAAAAAATTGACTTAGCCGTGGCTGCTATTTTGGCAGCAAGCCGCGCAATGCACTATGACAATCCAGAAGTGTTTGATTTGGTGGCCTCTCAAAATGATAGTGCCGCTATGGACGATTATTTACGCGATTTTGTGAGAGTAACTAAAAAATGAGTGTTTGGACTAGCATAACTTCGTGGTTTGGACTAGCTCCAGCAGAACCTAAACGCGGTCGCCAGTATGCCAGTTCAGGCGGAGGTGCAACAGCTAAGCCTGTTACATTCGACAGTGCAATGACAGTTAGTGCTGTGTTTGCCTGTATTCGTTTACTCGCTGAAACTGTGTCCAGCCTTCCACTAAATATGTACAAACTTGATAGCGAAGGTAACAGAACTTTAGACAACCAACATGATTTGATTAAATTATTAAAGTATCGTCCTAATCGCCGTCAAACACGCATAGAATTTTTTGAGCAATTAATGCTAAACCTTGTTTCAAGCGGCAATGCGTATATTTTACGTGGCACGCTTGGCAAGCGTTTAGTCAGTTTACAAGTGCTTAACAGTGGTAGCATAGAACCTGAATTATTAGCCAATGGCGATTTAGTTTATCACTGGCAACAATTAGACGGTTCACGTAAAAAATTGACCGAGGCTGAGGTGTGGCACGTTCGATTGTTTGGCACGGGCTTAGTTGGTTTGTCGCCATTGGCTCATGCTAAAAAATCAATTGGTGTGGCTTTGGCTGGTGATGACAAAATCACTCATTTAATGTCAAACGGTGCAAAACCAACAGGCGTTTTGTTAGCACAAAACTGGCCAAACAAAGAACAACGCGATACTTTGCGCCAAGAAATGGATGGGCTCATAAACGGAGATCAAACAGAATTAGCCGTTTTGGGTGGTGGCATGAAGTTTGAAGCCATGAGTTTAACGCCCGAAGATTTAGAATTATTGGCAACACGTCGTTTTAGCTTAGAAGAAATTGCCCGTATTTTTGGTGTGCCTAGTGTGTTGATTAACGACACGTCTGCTTCTACGGTTTGGGGCAGTGGTATTGATTCGATTATCAACGGTTTTTACAAGTTTGATTTACGCCCGTATTTAGAAAAGCTCGAAATATCAATGATTGTCAACTTGTTACCACGTACCGAGTGGGAATCTTACGAATTAGAGTTTGATGCTGACGCAATTTTAAGAGCCAATTTAAAAGATCGTATTGAATCAACATCTAAACAAGTTTTATCAGGCTTTATGACACCCAACGAGGCGCGAAAAAGCGAAGGTCGTCAACCAAAACCAAACGGTGACCAGTTACTTGTGCCAAGCAATATGACCACTATCGACAAAATACTTGCAGTCGTGCCAGCACGTAGCAAAGAGGAGACTATGTAATGCGTTGTTTAAATATGCGTCAACGTAAACAACCGCCAAATGTACAGCATAGACGTGCGAATTTATCGCCTGTGGCTTTGCGTTTTACACCGCCAAGTCAACAAGGCGAACCCTACAAATTTGAGGGCTATGCGGTAACTTGGGCTAACGTGAATAGTCACGGTGAACGCTTTGAAAAGGGCGCATTTGCTGACTTAATCGCAAGCGGTAAAATAGTCCACATGTATTACAACCATGCCTACATGGATTGGTTGACTGGCAACAGTGCTAAACGCATTGGCAAGTGGGTTGAATTAGTCGAAGATGATACTGGCTTGTTAGTCAAAGGTGAGCTAACGCCTAATATGTCTCAATCCAATGATGTTGCCGCTATGTTGGCGCATGGTACGGTTGACGGTTTGTCAATTGCGTTTTATGAACCTAACCCGATTGATGTTTATCAAGATAATACAGGGGCAAGAGTAATTAGACGTGTTGATTTGTACGAAATCAGTGTTGTTGATGAACCAAGTGATCAAACCGCACGAATTACTCCTACTGCCGAGGCGATTGATGCAGTGCGTAGTGCTGATGATGCCAATAATTTATTAGTAAGCATGGGATTATCTAGTAATGACGCACAATCATTATTAGCCCGTTTAAATGATGTTTTACAGGGTTCACCCCCTGTTAATCAATATCAAGCGGTATTAGACGCACTCGACTTTTAATACCTAACCTTTGATGATGCCGCTTATGCGGCTTTTTTTATGTCTTTTTTGAGAGAAAAACCATGAGTAAAGAACAAACTACAGTTATCGCTCAAGCAGTGCGTCAAGTTCACCGCCGCGAAACACCAGAGCAATTAGTTGCCTTAGCCCAAAAACTTAATCAGCGTCTTAAAGAAGCTGATGAATTGGTTACTAAGCATAAAGAAGCACTTGAAAGCGGAAAGATTCCCGATGAAGTGCGTCAAAAATTAGAAGATCGCGCTAAAGAAGTTCAAGATTTAGCCGCACGTTTTAGTGAAATTGAGCAAAAACTTGTTGACCAAGTGCATCAACGTCAAGCAGACCCTAATACAGTCGGTTCTATTCTTGCGCGTAACACAGAGTTGCGCCAACAAATTGATGCGATTCGTTCAAAACGCGGACGTACAACGATTGACGGTATTCAAGCGCGTAACATTGTGTCTATTGCAGGCATTGGTACAAATGCGTCGTTAGCCACGATTGATGTGCAACGTAATCAAGCACAAGAACTAACCTTAGCTTTGCTTGATTTAATTACGTGGATGCCTGTAACCAGTGATTTAGTGCCGAATTTGCGCGAATCTGCTTATGACATTATGGCTGATGAAGTAGCAGAAGGCTTGGCTAAACCTGAATCTAACCTAACATTTGGTGTTGAAAACATCACAATTAGCGTGATTGCGCACTGGATCAAAATTACTAAGCAACTATTAGATGATATGCCTGTTTTGGCTTCTTATATTGAAGGCCGTTTAGCTTATGGCGTTCGCTTAAAGTTAGAAGCTAAAGTTATTAATGGTAATACAAGCAGCTTTAGCGGCTTAATGAAAGTTGGTAATAGTTTGGTTGCTGTGCCTGATGCTTTAGCAATTGACACTATCAATACAGCAAAGTACCAAGTTTGGGGCAGTGGTCTTATGCCCGAAGCTGTCGTTTTAAACCCTGTTGACTGGGGTAAAATTGAACGCGAAAAAACAGACGATGGTCACTATTTATTTGGTACACCAGGTGCAGTTGTGCAACCTGTTATTTGGGGCTTGCCTGTTGTGTTGTCGTCTGCAATGCCTTTGGGTAAATTTTGGTTAGGTAATCTGACGATTGGTGTATCGGGTTATGTGCGTAATGAGGTAATGGTTGAAGCATCTACCGAAGATGGTGACAACTTTACCAAAAACTTAGTCACAATCCGCGCCGAAATGCGTGCAGGTTTTGGTGTGGCCATTCCTGATGCAATGGTGACTGGTGACTTAGTAGCAGTAGCACCTTAATTTTAGTTTGTTAAATAAAGCCCCGAAAGGGGCTTTTTTATTGAGGTTTTTTTAATGAGTATTTCTGTTATAGAAGCTAAAAAACATCTACGCATAGAAGAAGATAGCGGTGATGAAGATGCTTATATTGAAATGCTGATTAAAACAGCTTTACGTGCTGTTAAAGATTACATTGACCGTCCTTTTGATGATCCAGTTTGCCAAGACGATGAAGACGAAACAAAACTTGCTCCGCCTTTGCGCTATGCAGCTTTGTTAATACTTGGTGATTTGTACGAAAACCGAGAAGCACAACAAGGCATGACATTAAATATTAATATGACGTGTCAAAACTTGATGAATCCTTACAGAAAGTGGGGCGTGTAACGTGCAAGCAGGTAAGTTAAGACATCGAGTTACATTCCAACGCCTCACCAAAACACGCGGTTTGAGCGGTGGTGAAAAAAACGAATGGGTTGACGTGTGTACGGTTTGGGCGCGTGTGAGTCCGTTAAGTGGCAAGTACCTATTTGCCGCACAACAAAATCATAGCGAAGTGACTGGCACAATAGATATGCGCTATCGAAAAGACATAAACGCTGAGTTAAGAGCCGTTTATGAGGGCAAAATTTATCATATTCATGCTGTGATTGACTTTGAGCTACGCCATAAAGAGCTAAAACTCATGGTTAGCGAAGGCGTTATTGAGTAAAAGCCATGACCCAAACTGTAACAGTCACAGGCTTAAAAGAGCTTGAACAAAGCCTTAGCCAATTACAAGGCAAGGTTGCTAAAAAAGCCTTAGAAATTGCGGTTAAAAGTGGGACTAAAGTTGTGCTTGAAGAAGCTAAAGCACGCGCACCTTTGGGCATTGTTCCTCATAAATTTAAAGAAAAAGGCGCGGTAATCACAGTTAAACCAGGTAATTTGCGTAAATCTTTAAAACAACGTGTGTACCGTGGCCAACGTGCATCAATGGGCAACATTCAATCTATTATTCCCCTCGATGGCCGTGCGTTCTATGGAAAGTTTCAAGAATGGGGATGGAAAGCCAAAGGTGGTCGATACATTGCACCACAACGCTTTTTAGCTCCTGCGTGGCAAGCTAAAAAAGAAGAAGCCCTCGATCAATTGGGTAAACGCTTGGGCGAAGAAGTCGAAAAAGCAGCAAGAGAGGCAGCTAATGCGCGTTAGTGAAGCAATCTACAAACACTTAGCTCCTATTTTTGGCGAGCGTCAAGTGTGGCCAAATGCTGCGCCAGAAGACGCTGAATATCCAATGATTATTTATGTGATTGCTAACCGTGAATTGGTCAATACCCTAGATTTTGGCTATTTAGGCCACGCTAAATGTCGGGTGCAACTGTATATTTTTGCTAAAGAATTTGAAGAAGTAGAGCAGCTTAGAGACCAAGTGATTCAAGTAATGACGAATCAAACCGATTTACCTAGCACTTATGCTAATACCGATAACTATCAATTTGAATCAACCGTGCAAGCGCATTTAATTGTGGTTGAATTTTCTATGTGGGAGTGTGATTAAATGGCCAATAAAAAAGTTTTGCATACGCAAGGCATTCGTTTTCAGCGTAATAGTGGTACTGAGTGGCAAGATATTAGCCAAATTAAAGATATTACGCCACCTGCCAAAACACGTACCGAAATTGAAACTACTACCATTGACCAGTATGACGGTGCAAACCCTGACCCTTATAAAACCTATGTTGGGGGTTTGATTGATGGCGGTAGCGTTAGTCTTGATATGATTTTTGACCCTGATGAGTTGAGCAATCAGCGTGTGATTGATGCCGATATTGAAGCCGAAAACCCGATTGAATACCGTATTGTGTACCGCAATGGCAGCATGTGGACGTTTTTTGGGGTAGCCAAAGAAATGACCATGACCAACCCAATGGATGATATTTGCCGTCAAACGGTGGGTATTAAAGTTAGTGGTAAACCTGTTTATACGTTTGCGAGTTAATGCATCATGCTAAAAAAAGCAATTTTTGCAACCATTGGCGCGGACTTGTGTGAGGTCATTGCAGTTCCTGAATTTGGTGTTGATGAATTTGGCAATAATTTAGAGCTAAATGTGTCGGTGATGACTGTTGCCGAACGCGGTGCGTTTGATGATGCCTATCGTGCGGTTGAAGAAAGTCAACGTGCTGCTAATTTTCGGCCCTTGTTGATGGTGTTTACTGTTAAAGACAGCAATAACAAGCCAGTTTTTGGTGTTGAAGATGTTGAGCAAATTAAACAGCTTAATAGTTTGGCTGTGGTACGTTTGACTGATGCCGCGTTACGCCTTAATAAAATGCTTAAAGATGACGTAGAGGCGCACGAAAAAAACTCTTAGAGCGTCCAGAACGCCAGTTTTTGTTTTTACTGGCGTTAAAACTAGGGCGCACTGTTGCAGAGTTAGAAGATTCATTGACTTATAACGAGTTGATTGAATGGCGTGTGTACTATGAAGAAACGCATTTTGGAGAGTTAAGAGCAGATAGACGCAATGCTGAATTGTTGGCGTTGACGTTTAATGTTAATCGCTCTCATAAGCAAGTAGCCAAAACGTCTGATGATTTTATGCCTTATAAAAAGAGTCGTGAATTGTCAGATGATGAGTTAGAGCAAAAAATAACTGCAATTTTTGGGAATAAGGCTGCGTAAGCGGCTTTTTTTATGGGTGATTTATGGCAGGCGGTGTACAAATTGGTGCATTGCACGTTAGCTTGAGTGCTGATAGTGCTGCTTTTGACCAAGGCATGAATCAAGCCCAACAAACTGCTGACGAGGCAATGGGCGGTATTGCTGATAATGCAAAAAAATTAGCAGGTGTGTTAGCAGGTCTTTTTGTAGTTGACGAAATAAAAACGCGCATCAAAGAACAAATTGATTATGCAGATGGATTGGCCGACATTGCAGCACGTGCAAACACTACAGCCGAAGCACTTAGCGCAATGGAATACGCTTTGCATTTTAACGATGCTACTTTAGAAGATTACACAGGCGGCTTGCAAAAACTAGCTTTAAACATGGATGCAGCCGCGCAAGGTAGCAAAGCACAAGCTGATTTATTTGAAACGCTTGGTATTAAATTGCGCGAACAAGACGGCCAGTTACGAAATTCATCTGATGTAATGATGGATATTAGTGATGTGTTAGCAGGCATGAATGATGGAGCAACAAAAACAAGTTTGGCAATGGATTTGCTAGGTAAAAGTGCTGGCCCTGCATTGTTGCCACACCTTAGCCAAGGCAGTGAAGCAATCCGCGAACTAACTGCCGAAGCAGAAAAATTTAACCTTGTTGTTAGCACTGATGCGTCTAATGCGGCTGGTCAAATAAATGACTCGTTAGACAAATTAAGTTTTGCCGCAACGGGCACATGGCGCGTGATGGCTGTGCAATTAGCACCAGTGCTTGGCGAAATTAGCGAAAATATGCTCAAAGGCGCACAAGATACTAAAGTAATGGAAGGCGCGGCGTGGGTTTTATCGACAGCTATTAAAGTGATGTACACTGGATTTAAGGCTAGTGTGATTGAATTAGAGTATTTTGGCGATGTGATTGGCAAAATTTCAGCAATTGCGGTTAGTGCGGCAAAAGGTGAATTTGCACAAGCCAAAGCTATTTGGGATGATGAATCTGGTAACATTAAAGCCACAGCCGCACTAAATGCTTTGGGTGATATGTGGCAAGACTCTGCCAAAAAAGCAACAGAATCGGCTGATGTTCAAGCTGATGCAGCCGCCAAAGCAGCCAATACACTCAAAATTGAGCAAGAATTAGCTGCATTAAGAGCAGCACAAGGAAATAAAAAAGCCGAAAAAAGCACAGATAATTTTCAATATGGCGGCTTACAACTGGCTCAAGATGAATATCAAGGCATTGTTAATGCTGAAAATTTATCTATTTCCACTTTTAACGCGAATGAAGATATAGCAGCTCAACAATTTGGTGACCAAATTGATGCAATGTTAATTGAATTAGACGCTGCTCAAGTGATTGCTGATGCACAATGGGCTGAATTTGTTGATAAAGAGCTAGTGCAAATTGATGCAGCCAATACTTATAAACTCAATGCACAACAAGATTTTATTAGCGCGTTTATTCAAGGTGATTTAGACCGCGTTAATGCTGTTATCACCAACGGCGATGCAGAGCTAGAAGCCAAAAAAGCCCAAATGCAAGCCACTGTAGGCTTTTTTAACCAAGGCTTATCACAAATGGCACAAGGCCAAGGCAAAGCCGCAAAAGCTGCTCAAGCAATCCAAAAAGCACAGGCTTTATATGAAATTGGCGTAAATACTTATCGCGCTGCAATGGGTGCTTATGCCGCTTTATCGCCCATTCCATTTGTGGGCCCTGCTTTGGGCGTAGCGGCTGCTGCGGCTGCGATTGCGTTTGGTGGGTCAATGGCGCAAGGCGTGTTAAGTGGTGGTAGTGGTGGGGCTACTGTCACAGGTGGTGCACCTCCTGCCTTGCCTTCTTCATCATCACCCACAAGCCAAGCCGATCAACGTTCCGAACAAGGTACACCCCAAATAACCTACGTTCGCATACCCGAAGATGCCATATTAACAGGCCGCAAAATGCTTGATTTTATTGATGAAGCAATGGGTGATGGCAAACAGCTTAATAACTTACGGTTTATACCAACATGACAGCAACAGCCAACAAAGCCATTATTTGTTATGACAATGTGCTTACTTCGCCACTGCTTGCCAGTGTTGTTGCAACCAGTCAACAAGTGGGCTACAGCGTACAAAATGCGTTTGATTGGTACACCACGTCTTTTTGGTCGCCAACACCTGCCGTTGGCTACCACTATTTTACCGCCACATTTGCAAGCCCTGTTACTGCTGACTATTTGGCAATATACAAGCATAACTTGGGTGATGTTGGTGGTACTTTTTATTTAGAGTACAGCTTAAATGGTGGTATTTCGTGGTCTTTAGCAACCACAACAATCACTACAGCAAGCAACAACGAACTAAAAATAAACCTATTTAATGCCGTGACTGCTACGCATTGGCGTGTGGTGTTTAACCTTGCTAGTACAACGCCGTTTTATGTTGGCGTGGTCATGTTTGGCCGTAAATTACCGCTTTATAGGGGCATGATTGGCGGTTTTGTTGTGCCACGCCACGGACGCAAAAACAGCATTATTAATCAACAAACCGAGGGCGGCCAATTTGTCGGCAGGGTAAAAACCGCCAACGGCGCAAGATCAAACATTACGTTTAAAACAGTGCCTCAAGCATGGGTGCGTGATTATTGGGAAGCCTTTGTGCGTCATGCAGAGTTATTGCCGTTTTTGTTTAGTTGGAATCACGAGTTTTATCCTCAAGATGCCTGTTTTTGCGTGACTGATGGCGAAATACCGCCATTCTCTATTAACGAAAATCGCTATCAGGATATTAGTTTGCCTGTGCAATGTTTATTAAGTGGCTTGGAGTAAAAAAAATGGCAAGTGTTATAACTACAGAATTGCGCGATATTGAAGCCGCTATTTTAGAAACAAATAATTTATTAGGTGGCTCTAGTGGTGGTGCAACGGCTGACAAACAAGATATTGCTAATGCTAGTTTAGCCAGTATTGACAGTAAAACACCTAATTTGATGCTTGGTGCTGTGCCAGTACATGTTGTAAATCAAATAGATATAAGCACTATTTCAGGTTATTTGTTAGATATTAAAAATAGTTGTGCCGCTATTGATGCAAATACTGATACCGTAGAACAAAAAATTACTGATGTTATTACTGCAATTAATAACAATGGTACCGTTAATCACAATGACTTGCTTGCTGTGATTGCTGAATTACAGTCTGTTGATGCTAATACAGACGGCCAAGAAGCACTGCTCACAAGTATCTTAAACAAGTTGATTGCTAGTCCTGCCACATTAGCTGAACAACAAAGTCAAACTACTGCACTACAAAGCATTGATACTAAACTACCGAACAAAGTTTTAAACCAAGTGCCTGTTTTGAATACAGAATACTTAACTGAGGTTGCGCGTGGTTTAATAGCAGGTGAATCACGACTAGAGTTGCGTGGATATAATGACAGTGTTGGAAGTGGCAACTATGAGCCTGTGTGGGCGCAATCAGGTGCTAGCTATCCTCTTGTCACAGCAGCCCAAACATTAACAATATCATCAAGTGACATTGACGACAATTCAACAGGCACAGGCGCAAGAACGGCTTTAGTGACTTATATTGAATTTAGCACTGGTAATGAAGTTACTGTTAATGCTGTTTTGAATGGTCGCAATCCTGTCACAATAACAACAGATGGCTATGCTGTTAATGCAGTTAGAGTATCGTCAGTTGGGTCTAGTAATGGTAACGAGGGTACTTTATATGTTGGTTACGGCACAGTAACTACTGGTGTCCCTGCTAATATTTTATGCTCTGTTGACCCTTTTAGTAATGTAAGTCAACAACTTATTTATACTGTGCCTGCAAACAAAGAAGCCAATATATTTAGCTACGGTGTATCCGTATCAAAATTAATGTATGTGCAACTAAGAATTAAACCAAGCAAAAACAGTGGTTTAGTTTATACAGAATACGACATTCCCGTTAATGGTACGTCCCCAACTCCTTTGCTATCCGTACCTATTGTATTAACAGCAGGACAACAAATTCAATGTTGGTCATGGGCTAGCTCAACAACAGGTTTATTGGGTATGACAATGCGTGGCATTTTGCGGAGTGTGTAATATGAGTGGTGTTGATATTATTGTTAAAGATAAGTCTATTGAGTTGGTTTATAACGAACTTAGTACGATGTTAGACCAAGATGAGGGTGTTTTTGTTTTAACTGATTTTGTAGAGTTAGTAAAAGCTAAAAATAATAAAGCACTTGGTTGTAAAAATACTTTCGGTAAGACCTACTGGTTTGTTGCAGTTGACCCCGAAAACCCACACTTACTAAACGGTAATCCTGAAACGCCTGTGCCAACAGGTCAAATGATTCCTTTAACATTTCGTGGTCAGCCTATTCTTGCGTTACCAGTTGCAAGTTGGAACGGTAAGCCTGTTACTACGCTTGAGAGTTTATATGCACTAATGAAAACTTGTATTTTGTAGGTGATATAAATTATGTCTTACCACATTTATGGATTCTATACTTGTGGTAATAGCCTGCTTTCAAAAGCAGTGCTATTACAAAACTACGGCACATTAAAATATACAGGCAATGAAGTAACTCACAGTGGGTTGATTTTAGAACCTGATAAGGCATTGATTACACCTGATTCATTAGTTTTTGAATCAACGCTTAAATACGGTGGTGTACGCTTCACCACATTAAAATCAATTATTCATCGTAATGCTAATCTGATAATCACTGAATATAACGAGCCTATAACGCTTGGGCAGTATGATGCTATGCTTGATGTTGCCCATAAATTAGAAGGCTTACCCTACGATTTAAAAGGTATTATCGGCTTAGCAGCGCACGAAGATTGGCAAGAAGAAGATATGTTTTTCTGTAGTGAAGCTAAAGCATTTGCAATGAAGAACGGTGCTAAATATAAAGGCGTAAATTGGGATAAATATAAATTAAGTCGAATAACACCAAAAATTAACCGTTCTTGGCAACAAACACAATTACGTTTGGATGGTAACGGTCGTGTCATATAATAACGAAGTATCAAAGTTTGGTCGCATTCCTACTATTTTTGTAGAATTAGACATGGACTATTGCGCTAATGTGTACAGTAACGCCCCTTGTACTGCCATTATTGGTGTGACTGGTGCAGCCAAGTGCTACAACACTTATGCAACATGCCAAGACAAAGCCAACTTTAACAAAACAATCAAGACTTACCGCTTTTGTGAGCAAAACGCCGATTTACCAATTGGTTTATCTGCTATACCGCTTCTAAAATCGGTCAGTTTTGCTAGTCAAGAAATTACGCCAAACAAGGGTTTAGGTGTGCGTGGTAGCGTGTCTATTAGCTTTATAGATGCACCATGGCCTGACACCGAAATAGACCCTTATTTTACAGAACGCAGCAGTCAAGGCACGTTTTGGGGCAAGTTTAAAGCGCGTAATCCGTTTTATGAAAATAGGGTTTTGCGTGTAAGACGCGGTTATTTAACCAAAAACGGCTTTGACTGGGCTAATTTTGTCAATAGCGTGTATGTCATTGAGCAACTTCAAGGCATAGCCAAAGACGACAGTGTAAAAATTGTTGCTAAAGACATTTTAAAGTTAGCAGACGACAAAAAAGCCTTGTTTCCCAAGCCGTCAAATGGTCGTTTAAGTGCCAACATTGACGCAATACAAACCAGTTTTACCCTTACCCCTAGTGGGGTAGGTAGTCAATACAAAACAAGCGGTAAACTGGCTATTAGCGGCGAGATGATGGAATACACGCGCACAGGCGACACATTTACTGTGGTTCGTGGGGCAAGCAATACAAAAGCCGAAGATCATAAAGCTGATGATACTGTTCAAGAGGTGGGTATTTTTGTTGCTGAAAAAATCCAAGATGTGATTTATCAACTTTTAACCACGTATAGCGGAATAAGCACCAGTTACATAGACAAGCCCACATGGGACACCGAAGCAAACACATATTTGGCAGGTGTTTGGAGTGCCGAAATACCAGAACCAACAGGCATAAATACGCTAATTGGCGAACTAACAGAACAAGGTACATGCCGTATTTGGTGGGACGAAAACAGTCAACAAATAAGGTTTAGAGCCGTCAAGCCCTTGCCTAATAATTTGCCTGTTTTAAGTGATGAAAGTCACTTTTTAAGCAAAACGATAGACGTAAAAACCGATACTAATCAACGAATTGGCACGGTTTTTATTTATTATGGTCAACGCTTACCCACTAAAAAAATTGATGATTTAGAAAACTATGCTTTGCGTGTGGCTACACCAAATTTAGAAGCTATTAGTGACTTAGAATATGGGACTAACATTGTTAAAAAAATATTTAGTCGTTGGTTCAAAGTCACCAGTTCTGGTCGTGTCAATGCGTTAACAGATGCTTTGCTAAAAACGTATCGTGATCCACCACAGGTGATTGAATTTAATCTTACGCCTGCCCTGCAATTAAAAGTAGGGGACTTGTTTTATGCTCAAACACGCAAAATCCAAGATGTAACTGGCGCAATTGCTAACGTGCCAATGGAAGTTGTTTATGCACAGCCAACTGACAGGGATGATATTAAATATAAGGCGCAACAAGTAAGTACAGCGATACCAACTGGCAACACGTTTAAAATAATTTTATCTAATTCTTTGTATTTAGATGTCAATTTATATGATTTGTTTGTCAGTGAATATGGTGTTCCAGAGCAAGGCATAACTGTTGAGTTTGAGATTTTAGAAAGCGTTTTTATTAGCGCGTCATCAACAGCAAATTATGCTTTAACAGTTGATAATCGCTGGGTAAATACAAATATTAGTCTTGAAAATAAAGGATATATTGTTGGTCGTGGTGGAGATGGTGGTCGTGGTGGTAGAGCATTTTTTCAAGAGTTTGATACTGATGCCGATGGCTATTTGATTTATTTTGGTGGTAATAATTCTAATCCATCTTCTGTTGTACATGGAAAAAAAGGTGGTAATGCGATTTTAGCTAATCAAAACATCTCAATTAATAATTTGGGCGTCATTTCAGTTGGTGGTGGTGGTGGTGGTGCAAGTGGCGGTGCAGTTGCTTATAACGTTGGTGGGTTAACAGCAAGATGCCAAAGTGGGTCTGGCGGTGGTGGGGGCTGGCCATTAGGTGCAGGTGGTAAAGCTGGTCAAATTAATTATGATGATAATATTTTTGCTGATTATGAATTAAATGTTGGTAATGGGTATCAACATCAAATAGGCAATGATGGCCAGACTGCTACGTTAGCAATTACGAGTTTTTTGGGTGGTGCAGGCAGAGGCAATGTTGGACATCCAACTTTTTATTATGCAATAACACCGAATGCTGGCGATGGTGCGTGTCCTCCTCTTTATTTATTTTCTTCAGGTGGTGGTGGGGCGTCTGCTGCTGCAACTCAGAATTATGCAGGTGATGGTGGTAACGGCGGCGATAATGGAGATTATGCAGTAAACGGCAATTCTTTTGTAAATTGGATAAATATGGGCGTCACTTATGGCGCAATAGTCTAAAACACATTTAACAACAAAGCGCATTATGCGCTTTTTTTATTGGAGCATAAAAAATGCCAGCACGTAAACGTGACTTTATTATCGAAAAAGGGGCAGATTTTCAGCGTCAACTTTTTTTAAAAGCAGGGCCAGACGCTGATATTCGCAATTTTACTGGGCGTATGCAAATTCGCAAGTCTGCAACGGATTCAACTGTATTATTTGAGCTAACAACTGCTAACAATCGCATTGCTTGCGATTATGGCGTTATTACACTCAATATTGCCAATGCTGATACAACAACTTTAGACACTAGCTCTTTAACAGCAAAGGGCAAAGTAACAGAACCAGGGCCAATCGGTGAACTGCCTTATGAGTCAGAGGGTAAACTTGCTGTTTACGATTTAGAGTTGGTTAGCCCTTCAGGTGTTGTAACTCGTTATTTAGAAGGCCGTGTGTGTATTGTTGATAACGTCACACGCTAACAATAATTAAGCCTCAAAACTGAGGCTTTTGAGGATAAGATCATGGGTGAAGTAGTCAGTGTTGGTATTCCTGGTTTGTTTGGCTTAACAGGCGCAAAAACAGCGTACAAAGACGAAAATGTTTTGCTTGGCGAAGCACAAGCCATTAATTTTACAGGTAATGGTGTAGTAGCAACTTTAAACGCAGGTGTTTTAACAGTTGATATTGAGGGCGGCGGTAGTTCAATTAATGTTGTTGATAACTTAAATTCAACAAGTGCAACGGATGCGTTGTCTGCGAATCAGGGGAATGTTATCTATAACAATGTACAGCTCATGTACACCCAATTTAGCAATGATATTAGCACTATTAACACAACAATTAATGGCTATGGTGACATTGTTAGTTATAGTGCCTCTTATTTTGTGTCTAATGACTCATTAGCAACTCAGTTAAGCACTAAAGCTGATTTGGTGGGGGGCTTAGTTCCTGCTAATCAGTTACCAAGTTTTGTTGATGATATTCTTGAATATGCCGATTTAGCGTCATTCCCTGCAACAGGTGAAACTGGAAAGCTCTATGTCGCGCTTGATAGTAACTTGGTTTATCGTTGGTCGGGTACAGGCTATGCAGCAACAAGTCCATCTTTGGCGTTGGGCGAGACAATTAATACAGCATACCGTGGTGATCGTGGCAAAATTGCTTACGATCATAGTCAGTCAACAGGCAATCCTCACGGCACGGCGATTGCTGATATTTCTGGCTTGCAAACAGCTTTAGATGCAAAAGCAACAATTGCGAATCAACGCTATCAGTTTGTTAGTGATGCAAATGCAACTTACATAATCCCTGCAAGTGCTGTTACGGAAAATGGCCGCACAATTATTGAATTAAGCAACAATAGCTTAACATCAATTACTGTTGATGCTGCTACAGCAACAGGCAAAACAGTTGGTGACTCAGTCTATGTCTCAATTACTGGCACTTATGCAGCGCAGGCTTTAGTTGAAAGCGGTGTTACACTTCAAGGAGATAAAACATTTAGCTATCAACATCAAACTAAGTGCTTAATATTCAAAGGTAGCAACACTTGGAAAGTTGTGGGGTGATGCTATGGGGATTAATTTAGGAGTTTTAAAGCAAAAGAGTAAACCTATTATAGCATTACCTTTCGCTGTGGACTTTACAGATTTAGGTCAATACGGTTTGGTTTTTACCCCCGTTGGCAGCCCGTCAATTAGTATTGTAACTGGGGGCTTAATATGTAATGGCGGTTCTGCACTTATTACACCAGATAACAACAATTATGACACACCAATCACAACAGGTGATTTTACGATTGAGGCGAGAGTAACACTAACAACACTCAATAAATTTAATTACATCTTAAATAAAGCAACAGGTACACAACCGTATGCTTTATTTGTTGATGGTAGTAACTATACAAGAGCTATCTTCAATGACTTGAGCGGTGATAGTGTTAATCTAGGCTCTGGTCAAGCACTGGGTCAATTTACAGATACAAACTCGCATCATATTGAGGTAAGTCGTAATGGGTCTGTGTTTAGATTATTTTTGGATGGCAACTTAGTACAATCAATTACAAACGCTTCAATGGGTGTTTTAATTGATAATGTTGACTCTTTGATAATCGGAGCACAAAACTCAACAGCAACTGGAGGCAATAACTTAGTAGGTAATTTGAATTGGTTAAAGATAACTCGTGGTTGCAAACATACTGCTAATTTTACTGCTCCAGTTGTTTTTGACTTAAATTGATGTAAATTTTGGAGTAATCAATTAAAAAACATTGATTTTAAAAGATTTTATTTATTGTTTTTTTGTGTTTTTTAGTATCATAAAAAATATATAATTCTTTTTAAAACAATATCTTATATTTATTGATTAGTCTTTTTGACATGGTGGGGGTCGCTGGTTCGAGTCCAGTTACGTCTACCAAAAAACATATATAAAACAGCCGCTTAGACTTATAGTTTAAGCGGTTTTTTATTTTTGGAGTTTTTTTGGAGTAATCTTGGAGTAATTAATTTTTTTTATGCGTCATTTTTGATAAATATACAGTTATATATCGAAAATAACGCATAAACCTAGTTAGATACTAATTAGAAAATGCAGCAATACGTTCACCAAGCATACTACTGTAACCCTGCATAAAGCCTAGTTGTTTTCGTAGTCGTGTGCGTTCTGCATCATCTAATGACTTAAAAATTGGATTTTCACCAATAAACTTACTAAGAGCATTTGTTTTAATGTCAAGCTCGTTTTTCTCATCAATTACACGTTGTTGGTGTGGTAACATAATCAATACTCCGAAGCGTCAAAGGTGCTTCAAACCTATAATTCATCGTAAAAAGTTAACGTATCTAACTAATCACTAAAGCGGATGTTGCCCCATGCAGCTATGCCGTGTATTAGGGGTTTGCAACACCGCTTAGTTCAGTCGTTACCTAAAACTAACCTTCACAGGCTTTCTTTCTTCATGCCCATCTAAGTAATGTTTCCACATTCTTTCGTCTGCATGACCAGCTAAGGCCATAGCATAGGCTTGGCCATATTTGTCTGTAATTAATTTAATGCCCAAAGCTCTAATATCGTGAAAGCTAGGTCTTTGGCCAATTTCTAAATCTTCATACACATTAGATAAATCACGATACTTGGCAAATTCTTTACTTAAAAAATCACCGGTCATAGCCAAATGATGCGGTTTTTCTTTAATTTGTTTAGTGATTGCATAGGGCCGATAATGTAATAAATAAGGGCATTGAAAAGCCAACGGGCTAGATACACATGCTAAAACAGCTTGCTGTAGTTCTGGGTGCATATCAACTTCGATATACACAGGATTAGCATAGTTACGTGACTTTTCTTGCAATACGGTCATTGTGTTATTAGGTAAATTAATCGCAGTACGTTTTAAGCTGACCAGATCAGCGCGTCTTTGAACGCTATGTAGTGCTAAATCAATCGCGCGTTGCAAATAATCAGGACTAATAGCACATATAGACATTAATGCGTCTAATGTGTGTCTTTGACGTAGTTTGCTTGGCACAATTGCATCCATAGTTTTTGCAGCAACGTTTTCTATAGCCCATCCTTGGTGTGTCATAAACGCACACAAGTCAATTAACATGATACGGTGCTTAATATAACTATGCGCTGGCTTGGCATTTAATAAAGCAGCTACATCAAGCACAGTTAATTCATTGGCGCGTCTATCTGCCCATTTTGATAAATATTCATTAAGCATATATCTATGATTTTCGCGTGTGCTTTGTGCATATTTCTTTTGTGCTAGTCTTTTTTGATATTGTTCAATCACATAACTCATGGGTGGCACAAGGTTATTTTGTTGTGCCAATTCATGTTGTTTTTTTAGTATTCTGTCAGCAATACTAGGGTTACGGCTTAATTCAGCATTAAGAATTAATGCAGCATCAACAGCCTCTTTTTTGTCTTTGCCAAGGCTGTGCCGTGTACCGTCAGGCATAACATAACGATAGTACGTTACGCCATTAACAGTATTAGTTTCGGTGTGTGGGGGTAGGTCTTTATTACCTATTTTGCGCGGACGTGGTGACATATTAAGCAGTTGCTCGTTTTAAGATTTTGTCGGCTAGGCGGTTGCCTGTAGAAATGGCCAAAGGTTCGGGTTCACTGTATTTTACAGGTTGTCCCCATCCAGTAACGGTTACATACCATTGACCGCCTATTTTTTTGCCGCTTAACCACTGTTTTTGAATGTGATTTTTAAGGGTTTGAATAGTTGGTTTTTGTTCGCCAGCAAAAAAGCTGTCCCTAAATTCGGATAGCTTTATATGTTTTGTGCTAGTTTCCATTGTTAAAACTCGCTTTTTTATCTTCTTCGCACTTTTTTTTAGCTTCTTCGGCTGTCTTAAAAACATCCAAAGTCACGCTACAAATATCGCTAGCTTTGCGCCAAGCCGTGAATCTTATGTAAGAATCACGACCTGTTTGGCAAACCTTGTATTGCCCGCAATCACTCACAATGTGGTGATTGCTTCCCTTTTTCCACGCAATTGATGACATGACGCTTTCTCTTTGGTGCAGGGTCTTTAATGCCGTATTCTGCTTTAATGACTTTTAGTTCACTTTTGGCAAGTTCTAACTCCCAATTAGAGCTAGTTTTTTCTAAAAAAAGTTCGTGATTGTCATTAAACAGAATTTCGTTTTCTTTTCTGAGTTCGCTATTGCTCAACAATAAACAAGCGATAACTAACGCAAAAAATAGGGCAAAAATTAAAATAACGTATTCCATGTTGTTCACCTTGTTTTTAATTTTAAAATGGATATTCGCCAGAGCTGTGCCAGCCTAAATTCCAGTGATAATTTTCATTAGTGTTAGTAGGGTAAGGGTTATTGTCGCAAGGCATTCCTTCGTAAAAAGCTTGTTCGCCTTGGTTAAAAAAGTCACTGGTGGTTGGTCGTTCTAATATTTTCCAAAATGCCAGATCAGTCATCACCAGTTCTTCATGCTTGCCAAAAATGTAATAACAATTATTGATTGTTTTACCGTCAACTTTTGATACTTCAATTTTGTTAAACACAGCAACAAAGCCACAAGTGTTAATTCCAACATACAAAGCAGTGTTGTTTAGTGTGTTGGTGGGTAAACATTTGCTTATGTGTGTGTAGCCAGATAAAACGTGATCATGTTTAGCAACCAAGTCGGCTGCAATAACATCAACAATCTCGTTGCACTTAGTAACGGCATTTTCAATATCATCATCGACTTTGGCATTAGGATTCATAGCATTGGTGGTGCTAATCATTTCTAGCTCATCGCGTAGCTCGTCTAGCAAGTCTAAAAAACTGTCGTTAGTAATAGGTGGGGTTAATACTTCGGTCATGGTCTTAGCTCCTAGGCTGCTTTGTATTTATCATCACGCTCTTTTTCAGCGCGTTGTTGTTTAATGCGGATGGCGGCTTGTTCGTAACTTTCGCCTGCACGTGCCAAGCGTTCAATGTCGCTTTTTAGTACGCCGTACAAGGTGTCGCCAGTCGGTTTGGGTTGCTCGGTTTGGGTTTTGGCTGATTTTTCAATGCTTAGCCAATAGTCGTAAAGTTCGTCTAATTTGGGTTGTGGCAAGGTTTTGCCTTGGTTGTAGGTAATAAACTTGTGTAACGTTTTTTCGTTATGTTTCGTTACGTTACTCAGGTTGGCTAAGGTGGGTTTAAAAAAATCTATACAAACCAGTTCAGTTGTTGCGGTTGTCGGTGTTTCAACGGTTGGTTGCACTAAAACAACTGGATTTATATTTATATTTTTATTTGAATTTATATCTAAATTAGTAACGTTACTTTCGTTACGTTCAGCGTTACGCATCGTTACGCTGTTGTTACGTTCGTTATTCGCGTTACGTTCAGCGTCTTTACGTGCGCGATATTCAGCTTGACGTTCTGCATTAGTTTTGGCGCGTTTGGCTTCGGTGGGTTGGCTTTGTTGTTCTTGGTCAATGTCTTGATAGTTTTCTACTAACATAATGGAGTAATAGCGGTTGTTGTCGCTATTAAGTACAAATTGGCTTAACACTTGGTCTTTAATTTTGAGCCATGCTTTTAAGGTTAAGTCGCACCAGTTGGCTAAAAGTTTGTCATCGTTTGGGATGGACAAAGCAGGGGTTTGCTTCATGCAAAGGCATAGCAAGTCTAAATAAGCTGCTTTTACGACTGCTTTTGTGCCAATACGAAAGTTAAAAATGTAACTTTCGTGACTGAATTTGAGCCAAGGTAGGGTTTGGGTGTTCATAACAACCGCCTGTGTTATTTTTCTCTTTATAAAATCACATATTGTGTTTATAATGTCAACACATAATGTGATGTTTGAGGTGATAAAATGAAGCAATGGTTAAAAAGTTTTGTGCATAATTGCGTGGTGCATCCTGCTATGCCGTTTTTGCCTGTGCGTGTGGCTAACTGGCTGCATGACAAAAATGCTAATTGGGCGTTTAAAGGTGTTTTTTTGAATATAAAAGGCAGCTTAGATAAAGCTCAAGACGACAAAAGCCTATAACTGGCAAAGAAATTATTGCAATACTAGAGGTGAATGATGGATGGATTTGAGATTAAAACATTTGAAGGTGATCCAAAAATCACCTTAACACTTGAACATTTATTTATTGAGGTTTCTGTGAGCGTAAAAGTCCTCGCCGAATCTTATCCAGTGACATGTGGACTTGACGAAGACACGTCTGAGGCGCGCCGTTCCCTATTTTTACAGGCAATAAAAGAAGTATCTCCTCATATTGCTGATGCAGCCGCTCAATCTCACCTTGCATTTGAGCAAGCTTATCAGCGAGTAATGCGAGATCGCCGTGTTTCTGAGGTTGTTCGTCCTGATTAGTTTTCATAAAATCCTCTTAATTTACAAAATAAAATCAAGCCATACGCCAAAGTGACCACTGTCACCATCTCTTTCCCAGCCGCCTTTAACCACGGCTGGGCAAGTGCCAATAATGTTGCTTAAGCCATGTTGTTTAAGATAGTCACGATATTTAATAGCAACAGCGCGTGATAAATAGCCAACTGTTTTACCTTCTGCATCAATGCGTACAGCGTTTTTATCAACAGGGTTGGTGTCTTCTAAAATAAGATAAGCAATGGTTTTTTTGTTGTGGCCGTTTTTGGTCTTTCGTCCACAAATGGCCAATAAGTTATTTTGAAAACTAGCTTCGCCAACAATTTCAAGGTCATAGCCGCCATTGGTGGGGAGGTTATAAAGTTTGGGGGTGGTAGGCGTTTTTACTTTTTTCTTTAAATAAAAATAGCCATAAATAATGCCAAAAAATAAAAATAAACTTACAATTTCCATATTAAATCCTTGTAATTAATCAATAAAAGCACCAATGACCACGCCAACAATTTCTATGTCATCGGTAATTAAAATGCTTTCATAAGTGGGGTTTAGTGGTTTTAAGTATTTTCGTCCAGCATCTTCAACATAACGCTTGAATGTGTAGGCTTGTTGATTTTTTAAGAGTGCAACAACCCTACAACCATTAACAACTGTTCTTTCGGGGTCAACATAAATTAATGTGCCATGAGGATAAGATTTATCATTAGGGTAGGGGCTAGTCATGCTGTCCCCTTCTACTTTTAAAGCAAAGGTCATTTTACTGTGAGCAACTGGACACGGTAGCCAGCGTTCTGCATCTGCTTCTGTAAAACTTCCTTGATTGTTAAGCCATGCACCTGCTGACACCCAAGTTAATAATGGGACATCTAGTCTTTTTTCTAATATTTCATTATTTACTGTTGATACGTTATATATTGCGGAATCTTCTTTTAAATAATCTACAAGTAATTTTGATGTTGGTATTTTTAAAGCGTTAGAAATGTGTTTCAGGTCTTCTAGCTTTGGTTCTCTTAGTCCATTTTCGTAATTTGATATTCTTCCTTGTGACTCCCAACCGCAAGCCTCGGCTAATTGAGGTTGAGTCAATCCCGATTTTTCACGTTCTTCTCGTATGCGATGTCCGATGGTTTTCATAGTTAAATATCTCAACACGGTATGTGTTATTAGTCAAACAACAAATTGTGTTGTAATAATCACAAAATGTGTTGTATGATTTGGAAAACTTGAGGTGGTATATGTCTCCGATTAAAAAGTACAGAAAAATGGCAAACTTGACGCAAGAGCAGTTAGGTGTCTTGGCTGGTTTAGCAGGTCAGGCAGCTATATCAAACTATGAACTTGGGATTCGTAAGCCAAAATTTGAGCATCTGATTGCCATAAAAAAAGTATTGGTTGAAAAAGGTATTTCTGTAACTGTGGATGATTTGATTTTTGGTTGCTCAGAATAAAAATATAACTCAATCCTAAAAACAAAATCTAAAAACTGTAGGAATGTTGGACGTGTCACTAACTATTGACGATTTACCAAGCCTCTTGCAATACATTAGTCCCGATGTTGACCGTACAACATGGGTAATGATTGGTAATGCTATAAAAACCGAATACGGTGAAATAGGTTTTAGTTATTTTGATAACTGGAGTGCAGCAGGGGCAAGCTACAAACAAAAAGACACCAAAACCGCTTGGAACTCCTTAAAAGTCGGCAAAAATAACTTAGGCGTTATTGTCAACATGGCCAAAGAGCGCGGATGGCAATACCCCAAAAAAACCTTAACACCTGCAGAAAAGAAAAAAATCAAAGAAGAACAAGAAGCACGTCGTTTAGAACGTGAAGCCCAAATACAAGCCGATGATGCCAAACTTCAAAGAATGCAATCAATCGTGGCCAATACTTGCCAAAAACTGTGGGATAACTTTGGTATCAAGTTTGGTCATTCAGAATACTTAAAAAATAAAAAAGTTACGGCTTTAGATATTCGCTTTTTTCATCAATCCGTTGTTTTGTGGATTGACGACATAGAAGAAAAGGCAGGCGTAATCAGTGGAGCAAAGGTCTTTGAATTTTTTAGCAAATTACCTAAGCCACGTCCCGACAATATTCATTTTCTCTTTTTCAAAAAAGGCTCAATTGCAGTACCGCTTTACGATGACCAATTCAAACTATGGTCATTACAAGCAATCAACGGCACAGGCGTAAAGCTATTTCCAAAATATGGCCGCAAAATGGGCTTGTTTCATATTGTCGGTATTGGTCAATTAGATATTGCCAAGGCAGTTGCAATGGCAGAGGGCTACGCCACGGCTGCAAGTATTCACATGGCGACAGAATGGCCAGTTTTTGTGTGTTTTGATGCAGGCAACATGGTCAACGTTGCACCAGTTGTTAAAGATAAGTGTCCTGATGTGCCAATTTTAGTATGTGCCGATTTGGACGAAAACGGAGCAGGTCAAACAGCAGCCCTTAAAGCGGCTGAATTGATTGGCGCGGATGTGGTTATGCCTGATTTTGGGGGTGAAGTATGAACAATCAATTGCCTGTTTCTATGCACCCACGTTATCCAGCATTTTTGGAGTTTATGGCCGATTGTCCATACCGCAAAACACCCTCAACGCTTGAGACTGCGTTTTGGGCTTGGTTAAAGGCTTATGAATCATTTGAGCCTTTTTTGGAAATTGTATCTGCTTATTTAGAAGAAAGTGGAGAATTGTTAAATGAGTTAAAAGGTGCTGATGATGAGCAAAAATAAAGCACCTAACGATTTTAACGATTTACACGTTTTACGCGGTTTGACCGTGGTCGGTGAGCAGTTGCAAGCAGCCTTATCTGCTTACGCCCCAAAACTCCCCGCACCCCTTGAAGTTGCCGTAGGCGAACCAAAAAGTGAGGGTCAAAAGCCGAATAATAATCAACCATTTTCTAGCGAAATACTACTAGAAAGATTTGCCTTGATTGAGGGCAAAACCGATATATGGGACACGCGCCAACATATCGTGATGAAAAAGGTCGCGTTTAAGGACATGGTCGGCAAAAAGTTATCAGGCGAATGGTTAGAAAATCCAAATAAAAAGATCATTAGTCTGGTTAACGTAAAGTCGATTCAAGAAAACTCTGCGGCCAATGCGGTGGGGGTTGCAGGGGTTGACCTAATGCTTGCGCGATACGTTTTAATATACGGCACAAAAGATGTTTGGGATTCTCAAACAAGAACACGTGTACCTGCTGAAACATTAAAACTGGCATGGCCTAATGAATATGATTTGTGGCTTAAAAACTCAACTCGTAGGCGCATGGTGCTACAAGAACAAATAGTTTTTGACCCAACAATGAGGGCTGATGCCGATTGCATCAATACGTTTGATGGTTTGCCGTTGATACCGTTACCACCTGAAGAAATTCAAGATAAATGCGCGGGTATTCACGAACTGCTTAGACAAATGTGCGAAAACGATTTTGTTTTTGACTGGGTGTTACGTTGGCTTGCTTTGCCGTTGCAAAAAACAGGTACCAAGCTAAGTACGGCTATTTTATTTCATGGCGAAATACAAGGCGCGGGTAAATCATTATTTTTTAGCGATATTCACCGTCAAGTTTATGGCAAGTATTCTGCAACATTAGGACAACATCAATTAGAGAGCCAATACTCAGATTGGAAATCAGGCAATCTATATTCAGTCTTTGAAGAAATCTTTAGCTCAAGCGGACGCTTTCAAAACATGGGTGTTGTTAAGCATGAGGTTACGGGCAAAACACGGCGTGTCGAAAAAAAGTTTGTGTCGGGATGGGAAGAAGCCAACTACTCTAATTGCGTATTCTTATCTAACGAAATACAGCCTTTGCCAATTGAACCACGCGACAGACGCTTTTTAGTGTGCTGGCCTCGTACCAAAATCAATCCTGATACCTTGGCTTATGCGATCACTGATATGAATCGTCCAGATAACGAAGGTATTAGAGCGTGGTACTCTTTTTTACTGCATTTGCCCATGACATTTGACTATCAAACCACTGGCGAAGATGGCAAGCCTAAAACAGCGTCTTACACGTTTACTGCCAATAGCGAACCACCCATGACTAAAGCTAAAGAACGGCTAATTGAATACGGTTTGCCTGCGTGGGAAGTGTTTTTGAGAGAGTGGAAGCAAGGTAATCTTCAATATCCATACACCAACTGTCGTACCAGAGATTTGTATGAAGCTTATAAACGGTTTTGCGGTAGAGCAACCGAAAAGCCATTGTCTGAGACTAAGTTTTGTACGTTGTTAAGTGTGAGAGTTCATAAAGAACAAACAAGGTATTGGGATGCTCAAACCAACAAACAAGCTATGTTTTTTATAGTTAAAGAAGTACCAACAGGAATTGATAAACAAACATTTATGACTGAATGTCATCAAGTTTTTATCGGTTCTTTAAAAAATACGGCTGATTAGGTGATGGTGGTGAGGGTTATGGTGAGGGTTTAAGCTAAACCCTCACCATACAAAAAACAATATAAAACAATATGTTGTAGTGGTGATGGTGAGACGGTGAGGGTTTACACGCGCACGCGCACATAAGATAAAAAATTATTTTTATAAGTACCAAAAAATATTTATAAAAAAATATTTCTCTCATGTGCGAGAAAATAACCCTCACCACCCTCACCGTCTCACCAAAGCCTACAGCCTCAAGGCTTTCAGACGGTGAGGGTTTAATTAGACCCTCACCATACCCTTAACATAAAAAAATTGGGTTAAAACATGAAAAGAACGCTATCACAAGTCACATTAGATTGCTTATTGGTTTTTTATTTAAACAGTGCTGAGCAAGCCGACAAAGTTTTAGCAGCTAACTTAGATAAAGTGAGTGCTAAAAACAGAAAAACGCTTGAGCAAGTGCTTGCGCGTAGTCAAGACATGAAAGCACGCTACTGGCACGCCATAGCCGATGAATTGCATCGTATAGCGTTAGCAGATGACTTAAACGTTGAGATCATTGCGCCTAAGCCTTTGGTACAAGCTAGACAAGCGTTAAAACAAGAACAGCCTTTTATTTTTGGGGTGTCTCAATGAAACAAACAGCAATAACACCACACGTCTTAGAGATGCTTTTAGAAAACTGGGGTGTGTTTGTCAGCACAGGTTCATGGGGGCCACGTGTAGCAACAGAGTGCGGCAGTATAGAACGTGAGTTTAATAGCAACTTATCGCGTTATGTTTGGGATGATGCGCGGCCAGTTAAAGATAAATCATGCGATGAAACACTAGGTTTTATGCTTGAGTCAATCATTCGTAATTTGCCGATGGATTTTGTCAGAGTGTTGCTTGATTGGTATGCACATAAAAAATTTAATATGTGTGCATACCGCAAAGCAATTTTAGTATCAGCCAAAATTGAAGTACAAGAAAAGTTGGAGGGTATGAGTTATGCGTGAACAATCCTTAAATGATCGTATCTTAAAAATTATTCTCTTATCTGGCACTGCGTTAACAGCAAGCGAGATCATTCGTTTATTGCCTGATGCGATTGAACCTCCTGATTTGTCATCACGTTTGACAATCATGGTTAAGCGTAATGACTTAGCAACTGTAGAACGTCCGCGCATAGCTAAAACAGGCAAACGCACAGTAAAAGCCTATTTTATTAAAAATAAAGAAAAAACAAGCGTTTACTTTAATTTTGAGAATAATTCTCACCAATTGAATATATTTAACGTATTGCCACAAACCCAATGACTACGTTACGTTATTGACAGGAAAGTTGCGTCCAACGCAAGAATAACCCTGTTAGCCGCCTTGTGCGGCTTTTTTTATGCCTATCGTTACAGTGCCGCCAAACAAGGATGTTGCCTAATTTGAGGTAATTATTATGCAGCAATCATCATTTCAAAAAGCATTTGAGAAAGTCGTTATTGCTGAAGGTGGCTATAGCAATGATGCAAACGATTTAGGCGGTAAAACAAAGTTTGGTATTACTGAAGCCGTTGCTCGTGAAAATGGTTATATGGGTGATATGGCTAAGCTTACATTAGATATTGCTCGTAATATTTATTACTCACGCTATTGGGACAAAATGCAGCTTAATGATATTTGTCGCATGAGTGAAGACTTAGCTATTGAGATGTTCGACACTGGTGTAAACATGGGCAATGCGTGGGCGATCATGTTTTTGCAAAAAGTCCTTAACGCATTTAACAACCAAGGCAAATTGTATGCTGACGTTAAAGAGGATGGTGTTATTGGTCGTGCAACCCTTGAAGCACTTCATGCGTTCTATGCTAAGCGTGGTGTTCAAGGTGGTATTGTTTTATTAAAAGCAATGAATGCGTTGCAGTGCGCTCGTTATTTAGATATTTCGCAAGCGCGTCCAGCTAATGAATCGTTTGTCTTTGGTTGGATTAAAAACCGCGTTGGTATTCCAAATTGAAAGCCGTGTTTTTAATTTTAATTTGTATCGCGTTTAGCGGCTGTGCCACCTTGCCAGCACCAGAATTAAATATCAAATGTACCGTTGGAATAACAAAAAATGATGACTAAGCAAGACATGGTAATGCAAAACGACACATACAGTTTATTAACAATTATTAGCAGTGTATTGGTGTTTAGTGGATGGTTGTTTGTGGGTGTGCTTGCTGCATTAGTAATGATTGCATTAACACCACCACGCACAAAAATGGAATTGTTTGGCATGGTTGCCAGTGCATTTGCTTCATCGTTTTTTGTAGGGCCACTGGTTATTGAAGCATATGGCTTTAGTTATTACTCATTCCAAAGCCAATTGGGTATTTGCTTTATGTGTGCCGTGCCTGCTTGGTTGTTGTGGTCAGTGGTTCGCGTGGTGATTCAAAAATGGCGCGATAGTAAGAATCCTATTGACGCAATCAGTAAAGATATTAAAAAAATTAAGAAGTGGTTTTAAGTGCCACAACTACCAAATAAGCCATGTAATAAGTCGGGTTGTCGTAAATACGTTACGGCAAATGGTTACTGTGCAGATCATCAAGATCAAGTTAAACAAAAAGATATTTATCGTGGTACCGCGTATCAGCGTGGCTATGACCATCAATGGCGTAAAGCAAGATTAGAATTTTTAACAAACAATCCATTGTGTGTAATTTGTGAGCAGCAAGGTCGCGTAACTGCTGCAACAGTTGTTGACCACATTAAACCACACAAGGGCGACAAGTCGTTATTTTGGGATAAGGCAAACTGGCAACCACTCTGTAAACGTTGTCACGACAGCAAAACAGCGTCTCAAGACATGGGTTCTTGGTCAAAATAGTTGCCAAAAAATATAGGGTAGGGGGTCAAAAAGTCTAAAAAGGGTATGCCTTAGAGAC
>JACCDX010059346.1_pt1 | contig 29798 bp, 48 predicted proteins | sample 7449681 | NCBI WGS metagenome assembly JACCDX01 (sample SAMN15323450, study PRJNA562643) | freshwater metagenome | isolation source: river surface water | place: USA:Blue River Watershed | collected 2017-08-18
GGATGCTCTACGAGGCTGATGGCATCAATCCCCGTGAGTGCCATCGTTTCATCTAAGATTAGTTCAATAAGTTTCATTATCCGAATGTTGCGGTTCTTACTCGTCTGCGGTCAAGCTCTGTTCCTGAAATAACCTCGCCACTAACCACGTAAGCCTTTAGGGGCTTCTCAAATTGTGAGGCAATGCTTTCAACCAAGATATTCCCACCACTGCTTGATACGATGTTAAAGTTCGCAGGTTGCGATGGAACGCCTGCGCCCGAGTCGTAGTTTGAAGTGGTAGAGCCTGCGGCTTGGTATTGTTGACTCTTGATGAGCGCAACTTGACTCGCTGCAAATGCTGCTGCCGTGCCTGCTGCTACCGCAGGGTAAGCAGGGAACAATGCGGTCAATGGGGACTTCTGAGCCGTTGCGTAAGCATTTACCACGCTCTCTACGCCCTGAACTACTGCTTGAGCGATAGATAGTTTCTTTTGGATGTTAAATGCTTTCTCTGCATTCTTCTCATCATTGGCGTAACGAGCATCGTAGAAGGCTGAGATAGCACTAATCGCCTGCTGCGTGGTCATCACCGCATCGCTAACTGCTTGCAGATTAAATTCCCTGCGCTGATTGGCTAAATCACGTGACCTCTCAAAATACTCAACGTCTAACTGATACTTCTCGTCAAGCAGTTGTTGGTATTGAGCGTTCTCCGTTTGGCCTGCGGCTTGTGCAGCCTGAATTTGTTGGATTAAAAAGTCCTTTCTAATGTTGTAGCCGTTGTAGTATCGCTCGTACTCCATTTCAGCAAGCTCTTTTTCGCTTCTTACTCTGAAGTCATAAATGACCATATCAGCAGCCTGCTCAAACTCAAACTGCTCAACACCCGTTTCGGCTTCCTGTGCTTTACGTTCGTTGATTTGTTTTTGAATCTCCAAACGCTCACGCTCAAGACTGCGTTGGTTCATCAGATATTCTGATGTCTGACTGATGATACGCTCCTCAATGTCAATTAGCTCAACTCGTGCTTGTTCTAAAGCAACGAGATTTTCCGTGTTTTGGATTCGGTTGTATTCTGCTGAAGCAGCAGCAACCTTTGCGCCTACGGCTTCCTTTTCCTTTGCAAGCTGCTCCTCAAGGATGTCGTTTAGCAGTTTGTTAGCAGCAAGGCGCTCGTCAATACTCAGCAGTTCATCGTCACGCAACTGACGTGCTTGCTCGGCAAGCGTTTGGTATTCAAACTGAAGTTTGATGCGTTGAACCTCACCAAGTGCTGCGAGCTTTTGCAACTCAACCAATTCACGTGCCTGAGCAGTAACACCGCTAAAGGCTTCACGAAGGCTTGACTTCGCTCCTGTGAAATAATCAATCAAATTGCTTACTGCAATCTGCACGGTAAAGATTCCCGTGTTGAGTACGTCAACTACCTTTTGGTTTTGAGTAAACGCCTCACTCGCTGCATCAGTTGCTTTGGTGATGAGCGCAAGGCTACCAAAATTTCGTACAAGGTCTTTGATTCCCTTGCCTGTTTCACGAACTTCTTCCTTTACGCCTTTGACTGCCGTTTCTGCTTCGCCAAATGATTGCTTAGCCTCTTTGCCCGTATTGTCAATGGACTTATTGAGTTGGTTGATGGACGCAATGAGTTCTTTTACCGAAGCCTCAAACTGCGATGCGTCACCATCAATGCGTACTGTTTCTACTACTGCCATTACCTGCGCTTTAGGAACTCATCCCACGTCTTAGGAATTGCGTGTTTGCCTTTTGCTATGTCAATAGCCTCCGACTGATTGCGCCACTCGTCTAACTGCAAGAGTTCAATTAAATAACCTAAATAACTTGGCTTCATACTACGTTGAGGAGTTCAAATGTTGCTCGGCCTGTCGTGAGATTGAGTTGGACATTGTTGATGACGTATTTTCCATTGTTCCAAACAATAGTGTCGTTCATCTCAAGCGTTGCCATCTTGCCTAACGGCAGCACCGCTTCAATCTCGTAAATCCTACGCTTGCGATTGTAAAGGTCGGTGATGTAGTCAACCCATTCGGTATTGTATAGGCTTCGGTTTACGCTCTGCAAATGGTACGGGTCATTGTCTACGCCAAAGCACGTAGAATACGAAGCACCTGCACTTGAGTAGCGATTAGACGTATTCGCATACCAAGCAGCCAATATCTCACGGCTTGTGGTGTTATCAGAATTTACAAACGCTACCGAGTTGAGCGAAAGGTCGTAGTCAGCAAAATATCCATAGAACAGGATGGGTGCGCCTAAGTATGGATTATACGTGCCATCGGTACTTGTGTCATTTGTGATGCTCTTGTAGACAAGTACGTTGGTTAAAGTATTTGTATTCTCATCCGTTAGCCTCTCAAACAATGGACATTCAAATGGAACTTCAACGATGAACTCATCACCATCAAATGTGAAGAAGCTACGCAAGTCACCATATCCCTGATTGTACAGGCGCTGATATTGGTAGCCGAGTATCTGCTCGGTGTCTTGGTATTTGAACTCAATCTCTCGGTATAACGTGGGGCGGTTGACCGAATACTCCGTGATGTCAATGTAGTCCTGCAAATCGTTTGTTGCTCCCGCAGCGTACCAATCATCCAATGGCTGAAGTAAGAAACTTGTACCACTCGGCACAATGACCATATTGTACATCTTCAAGATACCCGCAAGGAAGTCCTTGACCTTAATTTCAGGCATCAGGTCTTGAATGACCACATTGAAGGTATAGCTTGCCGATAGCGTTTGGTCTACGGAGAACTCGCTTGTTGATGTGACTGAATCAATACCCGAATAGTCCGTGCATTGGTAGGTCATTGCAGTCGCTGCCTGTGGTCGGATGAATAACTGAACGGTATCGCCCTCTGAGTACAAAAGGTTTTCAAGCGTTGTGGTTACGGATGTTGATGGGTGAGCATTGACCAAAACCGAGTAGTCAAATGCTCCATTCTTAAATACCCCAAGCTCGTAATTCTCGCTCACGTTAGCCATCGTGATTTGCAAGTCGTACTCCTTGCTTTCAGGGACCGTCCACGTTTCGGTAGAAAGATTGAATTGACTACCGCTTCCCGTGTTGCGGTTGAAGTTAATCAACTGCCAAGCGATGTCGTTGCCGCCTGCGAACATATACCCCTCAAATCGGTGCAGCCATAACGACAGGTCAATAAACGGAGTAGCTGACAAGAACGAACCCGTGAACGTGATGCCATAGTGAGCAGCAATCGCATCCAAGATTGACTTCACTTTGAGCGCAGGCTTTAACTCGTAGTAATGACATCCGTGCTTTTCGTTCATCCCCTTGTAATGGAGGTTGGGGTCAAACTTGTCACCGCTATCTGAATTATAGTACCAATTCGTTACAGGGCTCATCAACGGATAGAATACGGGCGCATAGGTGTCCGTAGTCAATCGGTCAAATACCGCATCATCCGTGTACGAGTGGTTGTATTCGGAAGGAAACTCAACATCGTACAGGTAGTCATCACCGAAGATGTCAGACAAGGTTACCAAGTCCCCATAGAAGGTCATCGTGTAGGCGTAAGGTTCAGTCCCCTTTAGCTGCACGTTCTCAATCTCAATTACCCCTGTGCGGAATGGGATTGAGTTGATTTCAATCATTGCAGGCTGCCTAAACCGACCATCAAACGTATTGGTCACGCTCGTGCTTGACGCTCCTGCGTTCCAAGCCGTGTTCCAAGTATTCCACGTGATGCCGATGCTATTCCATACGGGGTTTCCTCCCGTTTCAGTCGTTATGACCGAACCCGTGATATTAGCGTTGTAGTAGTGCTGAAGTATCTCGTTGTTACGTGGGCTTGCGGGAATAGTGAAACTCTGCGTAAAGTCCGTGAACGTCTTGCTAATATCCTGCACATTCTGCACCGACAGGTTGATGGTGATTTCTTCATCATCAAACAGGTCAAGCCGAAAGTCGTTAACGTATATGTCTACCTTGTTCATCGTACCAAGCTGCGCTCGTCAAAGCCGTAAGTGAATGTCAGGGTGTAGTTAATCAGCTTTTGGTTGATGTGCTTTTGGTATTCAATGCTGCCCCTATCAGGTACAACGCTCACCCACGTGCTGCCATCCAATACCGCAACGTATTCGCTCATTAGGATGTCCTTGATGGTTTCATCGTAGTCCTCATCTACGAAGCCCGTGTTAAGGGTTAGGCTATTGCGAGAGTTGACGTTGTACGATTGGTACTTGCCTACCTCCAAAGATGGCGTGGTGAAGCCATCGTTGTAGATGCTCTTTTGGTACGAGTCATTGGTGAACGTACCACGCTCATCGCTGCGCTTGAAGAACGTGATGAAGTCAGCAACACCAAAGCGGTTGATGAATGCGATTTGGTATGGCGTGTACTTGGGTTCGCAGACCATATAGTAACGCACCGTGTCAATAGTTGACCCATCGCTTGCCTTTAGAATCACATCGTAGTAGTCCCCTGTGTCGTGTGATGATGGTTTGATAGTGCTATCAAGCCAAGCGTTGTTCTGAAGGTTGGCAGGCCCAACTCCTGCATAGATGATAAGGTCTTGTGTGTTGTTGCTTGTGGGGTCAGGCGGAGTGGTGCTTGATACGCTCGTGTAGAAGGTATCAGCATCTCCGTTGTTCCAAGAAATCTCAATCTCTACAAAGTCATTGGCTACGCTATTGTTGATGGCAAGCACCTCGTAGTTGCTCGGCAGGCATTGGCGGTCACGGCTTGTCGCAAGTACCGCTTGGCTTACTGCCGTAGGTGCGATGTTGGTCATCGTAGCCCATCCATCCGTAGTCAGATAAGCAAGGCTATTTGAGTTTGACCATACTGCCGTATCGGGTGCTGCTCCGTTATCCGAGTAGGTGTACGAACCAAGAGGCGCAACCCATAAGGCTTCACCCTGCGGACTTTGCACGAAGCCGATGTCGTTCCATACGCTGAAGTCGTGGTAGAATTCCGAACGCACCAAATCGCTCACCTCAAAGTTGATGACCTCGTTGATGGAGTATGTCTTCTCAAGCGAGTAGTTTGCCGTGCCTGCGGGCAGCGTCTTTGCTCCTGAATAAATCTTGAGCTGCAACGTCATTGAGTCAAGCGAGTCGTTGGTCAATGCGTTATTCTTGCCCGTGATGAACTGCGGGCTGCGAGCCATTGATAGGCTGCTCGGTGTAGATACAACAGGTATACTCATCGTGTGGTAAATGCTTTAAAGTCTTCTTCAGTTAGCTTGAAGGCGTTGATGATATCAGGCGGTAGCCTCTTGAACGCAATGCCAAAAGGTGTGCTAAAGAATTTGGTCGCAGGAATACCCTTCTCGTAGATGCTACGTGCAAGAGCGTACTGCAATCCCTTACGGCTTACGAACTGACCTTTCTTGTTGCGTGTTCCTTGTAGACCCTTCTTGATTGCCCATTGGCTGAACGCACTTGAAGGAGGCATCTTGTTGGTGTACTTGTATGGCGAGCCTGCTGCGCTTTGATAGACGCTCTTAGCGCCACGAACACCTGCGTCTTGGTACAATCCATAGTCCTCCATCTTAAAGCTCAAGGAGAACGAATTTTTACTAACCACTAAATCGTAGTCAAGGGACTTATACAAATCGCCTGTTACATTCTGCTTCTTGCGACTGAGGTTAGTCCTCGCCTGCTGAATGACGTACTTCGCAAACCTTGCAAGTACCGATTGTACAAATTCCTGACGTGCCATTTAGCAAACGCTGATTTCGGTGTTAGCAAGCAACACATCAAACGTAGCAGTCCATCCCGCAAGCAGGTTCTCATAGCGCTCGCTGAAAGGGATAGCCGTAGCAGTACCATCCAACTGATAAAGGTCGGTGTACAACGTGCCTCTGCGTAGTTCCGTGATTACATCGTTGATTACCGCAAGCTGCGTGTTCAGAATATCCTGCTCGTTGCTCGTGCCATAGAACGGCTCCGCTTGCGCTCGTGGGTTCTCTTTGGTTTCATCTACCAAGTCCATACATACGAGGCTGACGTTCATCCGAACGATTTGGCCTTCAAATGTTGCTTGGTTGACAATGATATGGCTAAGCGGAAAGATGGTCTGCTTGTTCAGGTCAATGTCAAAGATGTCACCTGTCGTGACCACGTTCACTTGGCTATGCGCTTCAAGGGTGTCCTTGAGCTTAGTCGTGATGTCGTAAAACTGCCTCATTTTTTTAGTTTTTCTAATTGCTTTCGCTCAAGGTCATTTCGCTCTTTGTCAAACGTGAGAAGGGTGAGGCATTGGTGAACACCAATTCTTCCCACTTCGTCAAACCTTGTGACATCTCCTTTAGCAAGATGGTAGAATGAAGAATACCATCCCCACTTCCTTCCGAACTGTGCTTCCCCTGAGTATTCGTTTTCTGCTTCTCCAAATAGTTCATTGTAGCGATTAGTAAGTCGCTTCCTAAACGATAAAAAAAAAGCGTTGCTCCCAATACAACATCCATAGGAGCCTGCTTCATTAGGTCGCTATACTTCTCTGCCGATTCGTATGGCTCAATGCTATATCGCTTGCCTGCTCGCTCCGTGATTGGTCGGTACAGGATTGCCATCGTGCTATGCAGTTGTTGTTGGTCGGACATATAGTTGTCCAAGTCAACGTACTCGCCAAAGGTGATATCCTCAAGATTCGGTATGAACCCGAACGTAAGGCCACCAATGGTGAACTCTTGCTTGAGTGATGGCTTGGTAGCAAACATACTATTCAGGCGATGCACGATGTTGCTTAGGCTCTTGAATTTTACATTCGGCAGCTTGCTCAACGGTACATTGCAGAATATCTCCAACATCTTATGCGTGAGAAACTCCTCATCGCCATCCAAACGCACGAAGCGTTGGTACTGCTCAAGGGTAATCTCAGAGAGGTCGGTTGGTACTACTACTCTTAGTTCCATCAATAAAATAACCTTTAGAATTTAACGTATGGCATACCTGCCGTAGTTCGGCTTGGATAGCTTGTTGTATGTTGCGTAGCGCATAGCATCAATGGCGTGGTTGAATGCGTCTATGGGTTTGTTTAATAGGTTTCCGTTCTTATCCTCTACCCATTTGTAGTTCTGCATCTCTTTGATTAGGTTGCTGCTTCGTGGGGTAACGAATAGCTTGTGTCGCTTTAGCACATCAATACCCACTATGACGCTATCTGCGCCCTTCTGCGTGGGTTTTATGTTCCATCCCATACGATGTAGCTCCTCGATGGATTTGGGTTCAGCAGAGTCAGCGAAAATCTCTGACCTTCGGTCGAGGTTCAGGCTCTTGAGGTAGTTGCTGATGTCGGGGTTGGTGAGTCCCGTTTGATAGATTAGCTCGTCAAGGTAGAGGTTGTCTCCTGATTTGTACACTGCCACAAGTGCGGTTGGGTCATTGGTGTACCCGAAGTCCATCCCGTGAGCGAGTAGTGTTGCGTCTGATGGTATGTCACTCATCCCGAATTGGAAGATGGTGGCACGGCTCATACCACGCTCACCCAAGCCATAGATGCGCCAATAGTCTTCATCGGTTGTTGCGAGGCGTTCAATCTCCGCTACGATGGAGGCATCAAGGAACGGATTGTCTTTGTAAGTACTTTGTATGTACGTTACGTCATCACGGGTTAGCAGGCGGTCATAGATCCAATGGAACGCATCTGATGGGTTGTAGTCAATCCATATCTTGCCCGTTGTACGAACCAACAACTGAAAGAAGTCCTCCCAAGATAGTTCGTTGGCCTCGTTGCAGAATAGGTAGTCACGTCTTGCTCCACGCTTCTTCTGCGGTTGGTCAAGCGAAATGAACTCAAAGAGGTTGCCGTTTAGCGTGTAGGTGTAGTCGCTCTTATTATGGCGTGACTCATCATACAACTCAAGTTTATTGAGTATCTCAAAGAAGTCACGGTAGGCCGTCATCTTGAGCGATGGGAGTGATTTACGCACAATAGAAAAAACCTTACCCTTCTCTTGCATTGCGATGACAATAAGCATCTGCAAGATGGAGTAGGTCTTACCTGAACGAGAGCCTCCTTGATTGACTACTATCCGTGTGGGTGCGGTGTAGTTCCTTTCAAAGAGTTCACTTGTCTTGACTTGGAGTACGGACAATCTCTACTTTGATTTGGGTGAGTTCATCTGCTGCTTCGTGGGAGTTCTCCACCCGTGCGAGCTTGGGTGTAGTGTACTCCGCCATCTTGTTCAGCAGGTCAAGTGCGCCCTTCGGATCATCAGCAGCTACCTGCGTGAGCCATAGGGTCATATTCTCAAGGTTGGCTTCAATGAGGTTTTGGAATGCCTCACGTATTTTGTTGGTCGTTTTGTTTGCTGCTCCCTTTGGTTTGCCCGACGGGTTGCCGCTCACTCCTTTTTCAAATGGCATTGTTTACAATTGTATAATTCAACTAAATAACCCTTTTTGATAGGTGATGGTTGTGGACTGCCTTGAGCATCTCCTTGTGTTGGGTCTTGTCACCGAATGCGTTGTGGCATTTGCGGCATAGAGCCATCAGGTTTTCTATGGTGTCCGCCTCTTTGCTCCCTCCCATACCACGTGCCTCAATGTGATGGATGTCTACGGCTTGGGATTGACATACCTCGCAAGGAATCCAATCAGTCGTGTCATAGCCCATTCCCTTCAGGTAGACTTTGGTGTGGTTCTTCATAGTCCGCAGTATCCTGAATCGCAAGAGTTGAAGTCATCATCAAATAGCGTGTGCTGCGATTTGTGTGCTTTGATTTTTGCGTATGTTGTTTCTTTCTTCCATTGCGCTCCGTGTTGCTCCTGCTCAATGAACCAATCAAACTTATTGGGAGCTTTGTCACTCATATGCTTGAGGAGCATTGGGCTTCGGTGGAAGCATCCCACGCAGTTGTTCATATACGCAAAGCGTACAGGCTTGTCTTGCCAATAGGCTTCAATGGTGTCTTTGTAGATATTGTCTTCTATCAATGGAAACTCTACCACACGATATGCAACGTCCTTCCATTTGTTTCGGCTCTTGCTCTTTCCGACAATCACCTTTGCGTATTCAATGCCATCAAGCTGACGTAGCAACATTCGTTGCGCTCGTTCCTGTTCGCTCGCACGGAATCCCATACGCATCCTCACAGGTAGTTCGGTGTTATCGTAGAGCCATTGGGTGATTGGCTTCACCTTTAGTTCGGTGGTGCAGTAGCGCATCATCACATTCGGAAGGTATCGGTACTCCGTTCCATCAGGCTTTGTCCCTCTTGTGGAGGCAAGGACATCTTCAAAGGTCTTGGGGCTTATCCATTGAATCTTGCGCCCTATGTATTGCTCAAGGTCAAGCATCGTGTAGATGATTTCATCTTGCTCAAGCGTTCCAATAAATTCGTGTCCTATGCGGTCAGATACTTGCTGCCTAACCGATGCATCAGGGAACAAACATTTCTCGCTATCGGTACGCACCAATGAGAACAACTCAATGTCGGCAGGGTAGTGTACCGCCATATACGATGAGGTCTTGCCTCCCGATAGTGAGTTTACCGTTTTCATTTCTTGTAGAGCCAACAATCATCAATGAACGTGGCGTGGGGTAGCAGCTCATCTACTGCTTGAATCACTCCTCTCCAATTTTCGTGGTAGTCATCTCCTGCTATGTAGCCTCCCTTCTTTACTTTGGGTAGCCATAGCTTGATGTCTTCCTTTACGGCCTCGTATGAGTGGTCAAGGTCTATGAATACCACGTCAAGGGATTCGTTGGCGAACTTCTTTGCTGCTGCTTTGGATGTTGCTTTGATTACATTGTAATTACGCTCACCCATATTCTCCAAAAAGAGCTTGTAGATGTCTTTGGTCTTTGCGAGCTTGTAGTACGAGTCAATGTACTCTGCCGTGCCTTTGAACGAGTCAATGATTGTGATTTGTTGGTGTGTTGCTTGGTCGCATAGGTAGGCAGAGGACTTGCCTAACCACGCTCCAAGTTCTACGAACGTGCCGCCATCAGGGACTTGCTTTAGCAGGAAGTCGTATGCTGCTTGGTGGTTGAACCAACCTTCAATGTCTTTGTAGTTTTTCATCGTAAAGCGTTATAGTAACAAAGGTAAGCATCTACGCAGATGAGCGTTCCTTGTTCGGATGCTGCTTTGGCAAACATCCCATCCCCCTCGTAGATTTTCTCAAAGCGTAGCTTTGGTATATGGTATGGCTTGAACATAAAGCAAGCGGTGTCTATGTTACCTACTCTTGGTTGGTCGGTAGGGCGTAGCCTTCCTTCTTGTCCCCACGTTACGATTGTAGAGTCAAGGTTGTGGATTGTTGACCATTGCTCGTTAAACTTCGGATGTAGGATGTTATCATCATCAAGAAAGTAAACCCAATCCTCTTGTGTGAATTGGTCTTGGTAAAGGTCAAGGAACTCGTTGCGTAGGGGGTGTCCCCAATGACCTGTTCGCTTTGAGTAGTGCGTTACGTTTGCACCTGTTGCTTCCTTGAAGTCGCAATTTGCGTCCATCATAACAACCCACGTTGCCCATTCAGGGATGTGCTGCTTGATGTACTTGAGGTTTTGTGGGCGTGAGCAAGGGGTTACAATGTAAAGCATCGCAGTTCGTTTATTTTGTCCATCGTATAATCTTGCACGTACTCGTATAACGAATCCGCAAGGTCTTGGACTTGGTTAGGGTTTTCGTTTAGCCCCTTGATTGCTCGTGCCCATTCGCTTGGGTGGTTGATTGCAATGCAGTTGTCTTTGGTGATGTAGGGTGTGTAGGGATGCGTGTTGCTCACAATTAGAGCGCACTTGCTGAATCCTGCCTCAAGCATCTTTAGATGCGATTTGCACTTGGCAAACTCCGAACCGACCAAAGGCACAAGGCTAACGTCAAAGAAGTCATACAGGCGATGGTATGAGTTCGGTGGGAAGGTGTTGAGCTTGTATGGTGCTTTCATCATTTCGGGGTAGCCATCTACGTCAGCAACGTAAGCCTCGTAGCCCGTGAGGTCTATGGTGGATGCCTTTACATCCGCTTGGTGGTGGTTGCCTCCGATGTAGCCGAAGCGCACCTTCTCTGATGGCTCTCGGTTTATTTGCCACGTTGGTACGCTGATAGCGTTGGGGATGATTCGGATGTTGGCGTTGTACTTCTTCACCTTTGAGGCGAGGTGCTTGTTAGTTACCCATACCTCATCTGCTGCTTTCATAGAGCGAATTATGCGCTCTTTCATTTGGCTACCGAAGAATCCGTTGAGGGGATGATTTGGCGGTAGTACCCACCAATCATCATTGTCTACGATTAGCTTGATTCCCTCCTTACGGCAGAGCTTCACGAAGTCGGCAAACGGCTCAACAGGAAACGCACGGCTTGCGAAGATGTGTGTGACCTTTGCCCACATATCAGGCTCAACATCCGTTATCTTCTCAATGAACATCACATCTGCCTCTTGATGGCATATCAGAGGAGCAAAGACACGGTGATAGGTTACTCCCGAATTAGGCTTATGGAAGGCCACTACAAACGGCCTACTCATAGTGTTCTCCCGTGTTTCCGTTCTGCCCGATGATGTCCATCCGCTTGTTCATCTCTTCTTCGTTGCGCTCCCACTCACGTTTAGCGTAGCGTTCAAGATACTGCACCCACATCTTCGCAGCTACGGCTCTGCGTTGGGGTTTAAACGGATAGGTGCTGCGTAGCCTTGCCATTGCGATACGCATAAATTGCTCTCTCATAGGGTTAATTCGTTTTCGTTTAGGATGCGGTGAAGGGTGGTGCGAATCTTCTCGTAGGTTTCGTGTTCCAAGTCGGGCATTGAATCAGGAGCGTACTTGGTCAAAGCTCGCAGTTCGTTATCCATTACCCACATAGCGTATTTCCATTTAGCACCATTGACTGCATCTTGGAACTCCTCTTGCTCATCGGGTAGGTTGTATACGAGTGTTGCTTTCATTTCTCGTTGGTGTTAAAGGGGTCGTATCCGACTTCTTACAATTCTCCAAAAATTGTGTACGAGTCCAAGTCTTCACCCAAGATGAAGAACTGCTTGTACAGTTGGATGGCCTCAAGCGTTTTTCTTTCGCCTTCTGCTACAAACTCGGGAGTGATGGAGTAGATGCCCACATCCAAGCTCGCCTTGTCAATAGCGATGAAGTAGAACTTGTCAATCGGCACACCGAACAAACGGGTGTAGATGAACGCCTGTACATCGTAGCCGTACTTCTTTGCCGAGTATGGGAACGCCCGTAGGTCGGTTGTTGTTTTCAAATCAGCCAAGAAGCCATCAGCGATGATGTCTGCCTTTGCACGGAACGGCATCCCTTCTATCATACCGATTGCAGGTTGCTCAAACTCGCATCCTTGAATCATTGACAAAAAGTACTCGTTGCGTAGTAGGGCATCAGCGATTCGCTGCGCTTCATCCATCTCCTTACGGGTGCAGATGTTGCGTTGGCCTTTTGCTTCTTGCCACGCCTTTGCGTTCTTGCTCTGCACCTCAATCACATTGTACTCCTCCACACGATGAGGCTCAAGAGCCATCAGGTGAACGAGCCTACCTACCGAGAAGGCATCGGAATCCTCGCTGCCGTACTTGGTAACGTAGTGGTAGGTCTTTGGTGAGGTTAATAATAATTTACAAGCTGAAGATGACAGGGCATTCTTTGACAGGTTGCCGTAGTAGAAGTCATCATCGTGCATACGGCTCTTTAGGGTTTCTAAATCCCAAGTGCTGCCGTCAAGTAGTTCTATGATTTTCATTTGATTGGTTTTGTTAAAGATAAGCAAAAATGTTTATTTGTCAAATCTTGATTCGTACCAATCCTCAAACGGAACACGAATCAAGGCATCGTGGTACGCCATACGAAGGTTGACTTTCTCAATGAGTTCCAAGTCCTTGAGCATTGATTCAGACAATTCTACTGTCTTCATCTCTCGTAGTAGTTGTGCAATCGTTTTCATTCTTCAGATGCTACTGCGGTAGCCCAATTAATCCAATTATAGTAAATCTGCGAGTCAAGCGCAGGGGGTGGGTTGTGAATGGATGAGGTCGGGTAGGCGGTGGTCATAATGTACCCATCAACATCCGCCTGCTCCTCGTGGTAGGTGATGTCCATCTCGTAGGCGTAGAAGTCGTTGACGTGGTCATAGCCGAGCCATTTGGCAAGCACTTGGTCGGAGTTCAGGTTGTCGGGATCATAGTCCTCAAGGGCATCCCAATAGGCTTGCGGAAGCACGTCTTTGTCTTCAAGCCAAAACTTCAAATCTTGATAATCGAAAATCATATTCCCAAAAGTTGTAGAGTCCATAAAAACGCCCAATAAAGGACGGCAAGGCCGAAGCCCGTAGCGATAAGTGAGAGGATGTGTTTCATTCTGATTGGTTTTAAATGATACCCAAAAGTACACAGGCTATCCGAACCCACAATAGGCAAGTGCTAAAAATCAAGCATTTGCATAAAATCAGATATTCATTGCATAAAAAAAGAGGGCTACTTGCCCTCTCTCCATTGCGTGTAGCAAACCGCTACTGCTTGGTCTTTGTCGGTGTACTCGCTTCCGATAGCCTCCAAGCAGCGTTGGATGTATTCGGATTGCTTCTCACCACTTGCGGGTTTCGGGATTGGCATAGTTGAGGATTTTAAATGAAACTAATGTTTGAAGGTCTTGCAGTTCAATGCGGCTAATGACATCCTGACGGCCTTCACGTTGGTAGAACTTTCGTGTTGCCTCTTGCTTGGTCACAAAGATTGGCTCCACAATCGCCTCGCACAGGTTCCGTAGCTCGCTTGTACGCACCATAACGAACCCACCAACTTCAGGCATATCGAAGGCGATATATTCCGCCTTGCCATACATCCACCCTGCATCTCCGTTTACATTCTTGAACTCCACCCAAATGGTGTTGGGATGGTTACCACCTTTAACGTCTACGCTTGTGGTTCCTTGCAGTCGGGTCACGAAGTAGTCAATGTGATCGTAGATGTCGGTGTTGCGGTCGGACTTCTCGCACGAGTAACCGATAGCCTCACAAGCCTCAACGAACCTTTGAGCCGTGATGTCCCCAACTTGGTTGGAGTATTGTCTGCGCTCTTTACTGACCATAAGCGTTGTACAACGACTCAAGTTCCTGCAACCTACCACGCAGGCAAGAGCCGCAGTTTGTTGGTTGCACTCGGTCGTTGAATACTCGGTTGTAGATCTTATTCAATTCGGTCTGCTCAAACGCAGTTACTACGTTGCGGCCTTTCATTTTACCAATGAACTCGTATTCGGCTTGTGTCAAGCATTCGGGCTTGCGGTAGCGGAATATCTTGTTGAGCTTCTCCTTACGGGCTTCGCATCCGCAGTCAACGCCTGTTGCTTCGCTAAACCAATCGACCGCAGCCTTGATGCCTGTGGCGGTTGTGATTTGCTCAATGGTGTCACCCAAGCCGCTTGGCTTCCTGCCACGCTTTGTAGGTTTCGTTGCAGTCGGTTTGGATTCGTTCTCTTGCATTTTTTAGGGTATTAAAGATTGAACGTGCTGAAATTTTGGTTTCATCCGCAAGGGTGCGAATGCTCATATCGGTGTTGTGGTACAGGTGGAATATCTTCTTGTCGTACCAATGCCATTCATCGGTGGTCTCCCATATCTCCTCATACAAGGATAGCATTTGAATCTCGGCTTCTTCGTTGGCTTCCTCAAAGATAAGTTCATCCTCAAGGGTTGATACATCTACGAACTCGAATCTTGCTTTGGCTTTCATCAAGGTCGTGTACATATTCCGAAGCGTAACGTACACGAAAAATGTGTTGACCTCCGTCTCGTTGTACATAATCTTCTCCGCCTCGTCAACGTATTTGTACAGGCGAACGTACATCTCTTGGACAATATCTTGCGCAAGCTCTTGGTCTGCACCAAAGCTCCGAGCCATCCGAATCCAATCGGTATGGCGTGCCGCAAGTATTGTCAGGAGTTCCAACTAAATTCGAGGATTATGATTCCGAGTGCTACCTGTATTTGCTGAATGGTCTCCTCCTCATCGAGGTAGTCGGTCTTTGACCAATTCACTCCAAACACCAAGCCGTAGATAGGGTAGATGCCTACGTTAAAATTCATCAAATGTTTTCTTTAAAGTTAAGTACAATTCCTTGTACTTAGATAACTCAGCAACGAGGTCATTGAGACGAGTGATCTCGTTTTCGTAGGACTTGACATCGACATCCTCTACTATCTCAAGGTCTATCTCCTTTCGTATCTCGCAGGCTATTTTGTAGAACCTTCGGTAGTCAGCGTAGAACAACCTCGACTCGTGCTGCTTGAACGAATGAATGATGGTGCTATGATCTCGTTCCAAGATATTCCCAAGCTCCGTAAGACCTGCGATTGAACGGAAGGCATTGCTAAAAGCACCACGCAACAGCGCAAGCTCACGCCTGCGGCTGCCGTCATCTTCAAACCCACAACGGGTGAAGAATTGTTTTTTGGCTTGCTTGATCTTTTGTAGTTCCCAAACTCTCATCTGCACCTAATTGGTTTAAGCTCGTTTTGTTTGTATTTTTCTATAATGTAGCTCATTGGTAAGCTATAATGCTTATGATCTCTGAGCCTTTTGATCTTCATTTCGCTGCACCACTCCACGAGTTTGTCCTCTTTGTCTTGGATGATGGTGTAGTCAATACAAAGGAATGCCTCGCCATTAGCTTCAAAGCATTCGTACTGCTGAAAGGGTGAAAGGATCTGCTTCATAGGTTGTCCTCGATGATTTTTTGCAGCCGCTCAATCTCGTAGTGCATCTCCTCATTGTCAACCCGCAGCTTGGCGTTGGCGAGATACATCTCATTCATCTTGCTCTCGATGTACTGTCGGTAGTCAATGAACTGCTGAAGAAGGAGGTCTGCGTAGTGGCACGTCATAACGTGGTGCAGCATATCGTCTTGAATCTCCCTTCCGTTTGCTTTGTCTGCTGCTTGCTTGGCGAGCCACATTGCGGTGCCTGCGAGCATCAGTTGTTTTTCCCTGATGTACAGGTCGTGTGAGTCATCAGAAGGGTACATCGTTCGGATCAATTAGTTCGACAGGTTCATCCTTTGTTTGCAGGAGCAAGTTACGCCCATTCATCTTGAATCCTACGTTACCAATTATCGACTGAAGAACGAGCGGTGTTTCAAGTGGCGTTACACGCCCTCCCGTTTCCATCTCCTTCACCTTGCGGCAATGGACGTGGGTGTATACCCAATCCGTCTCGTGCTGCGAGTAGCGGTGGATTACGAGTACCGAGTCAGCACGGTTGCCCCACTTGCCCCCTCCTTCAATGTCAGAGGTCATTGGTGGCATCGGCATCCCTGCGTAGGTGTGGCTCGGTGGGTGAGTCCTACGCATCGCCTCCGTCACGGGGTGGGTATTTACAATCGTGGTGATGTTGTTCTTGTGGGCATACACTCGGATGGCTGATGCGACCTCATAGTGGTACTCGTGCATTCCTGTCTTACCCAACTTCTTTTGGTCGGTGGACAATGAGTTATACGGGTCGATAAGCGCACCTGTGTAGTCCCATTCGTTCTTGATTGACTCCATCACCTCAAGCAGGTCGAAGGCATTGAATAGCCTGTTGCCGTCTATGAATTGGAAGTATTCGTTCACGAAGTCAAGCTTGCGGTGCATCGTGAGTTCATCAAGACCTTGTATGGGCTTGCACGCAAGGAACTCAATGAGCTTGCGCTTGAGGCTATGGACATCGTTCTCGCTTGAGTAGATGAGCCACTTCTTGCCAAAGTTGTATGACTGAAGAAGCATCAGGTACATTAGCGTGTGGGTCTTGCCCACGTTGGCGTGGCCCGTCACTACGATGAACTCGCCATCTTTAAAGCGTAGGTATTGGTCTAACTCATAGACACCGAGCTTGCCCGTGTCGTAGTATTTTCCTTTCATTGCCCGTTGTAGGTAGGGCAGGGAGGCTTCGTTTGGTAATAGGTCGGGATGTTTCATATCTGATTGGTGATGCTAATATACAAACATATCTCAATAAAAAAAGCCTCCCGAAGGAGGCCTTGTCGCAACTGCCAAAGAAACCAATCAGAAAGGCATATCGTTGCGATTAGCGAAGTGCTGCGTGTGGGTAGCAGGAGCGGCTGATTGTCCGCTCATCCACGCATTGAACGTCTCTGCGTTAGCCAAGATGGTGTTCACATCGTGACTTGCTGCACATCCGTACTCGACTGCTGCTTTGAGGGCAACTTGACGGATGATGGAAGCGGAGCGGTCATCTCCTGACGATTTCGAAGCGTTGGAAAAGCTGCCTCCGAAACTTCCACCACCGCCAAAATTGTTCGGGCGTTGGATTTTGATCGTACCCTTCTCGTTTTTGGAGTACTCTACCTCATCTCCTACGGAGTACGATGGGGTCTGTGATTTGGCGAACGCAGTACCGAAGTCTCCGTTGTCGAAACGAATTTCCAACTTGTACAAGTCCTGCCATTGCCCTTGCGGGGTGATTGAAATGATTTTAGCCATTGTGATTGGTTTTAAATGAATAGGTGTGATTGCTGCTCCAAAACCTCGATGCGAGCCTTTAGCTCATCAACTTTGTTTTGTAGTGCTTGTATTTGCGCTTGCTGCGCTTGCATTGCTTGGGTGTAAACCTCTTGAGAAAGTGATAGTGTCATCTGATTGGTTTTAAGTTTGACACTACAAATATAATCAAGTTTTTGAAACCACCAAACCTTGAAAGGTGATTTCTGCGGTATCGGGATGGATGTCGGGATCGTGTTCCATCTTCAGCTTGCGTACGTAGGCTCTTGAGTCATCCTTCACGCCTCCCCATTTGCGAAATGCATCAAGGGCAAACTTAACCGCCATAATGGAATTGTCAATGTCGTAGCGGTAGTTGACCTTGCAGGTGATGTAGACGTGCTGAATAGGTACGCAGTCGTACTCTTGCAACTGCTCCAAAACCTCACCGCAATGCTTGTCCTTTGCCTTTGCCCGTACCGTCCAATGCTTCGATGCGTAGAACGCATTAAGGCTTGGAACCTTGCCCACCACAACGTGGTAGGATTTTAGTTGTTCGGTAGTAGGTATCCGCATTGAATTGCGAAGTGGTGGTCGAGCTTGGCGATTTGTGCGAGAAGCTCTTGCTCTTTGTATTTCGCCTGTTGGCGTTCAGCATACGAGCTGCCACAGTTAGCCATCAACGAAGCACACTCTTGCAGGATGAAGTCAATCTTTCTGCGCTTGGCGGGGTTAGTATAGTACTGCATACTTGACATTGATTCCTTCTTTTGTTGTGCTTGTTCCTGATTGCTCATCTGCTGATAGTTTGGCTTGGCGTTCTAATTCGAATTTCAAGTGGGCGATTGCCTTCTTGATGTCTTGGGTGATGGGGTTATTTGGCTTCTTGCCTGCCCTCATCAGGTAGGTCAGGGCAGTCCCGATGTTGTAGTTGTCGGGTTGAAAGTCCATCACCACATCCTTCGCCTCGATGCCGAGTGTCTTGCCGATGTAGTAGGTTGGTGTCTTGCTCATTTTCCGTTGGTTTGCTCAAAGGTAATTCATCCCAATACAAGAAGATGTAGTCACTCATTATTTAGAATCAGTATAAATTATACATAAGCACTTGCATATGTAAAGTTTTTTTTGTTTTTTATACAAGTTAGTTAAGTAAGTAAGTTATTATATACCTGAAGGTATATATCAACTCAAGTTACTAACTTACCAAGTACCTGAAAGAAAAAAGAAACCAAGTAAAGAAAAAAGAAGAATCTCGCTTCTAACGCATCCAAATACCTCAAGGTATAGAACTATACCCTTTCGCATATAAAGTCGCTTAAAACGGCTCTAATGCACCTTAAAAGGTATAATTACTCGGTGAGTTTATCTACCCAACGCTTGATGAGGTAGGCAAACACCAAAATAAAGAGCAACGCACCAATCATTTGGTCAAAGTTCCAACCCTTTCGCTTCGGCTCTTGCTTGGTCAGCACCTTCGTTTGGGTCACTCGGATGGTATCGGGCAAGCACGCAGCCTCAACGACCACCTTTCGGTCGATGTACTTTAGCTGAAGGCGCACCTTGTCTTGGTAGATGGTCGTGTCCTTCATCACCTCCAATGTGTCGATGAGGTACTTTGTTTCCGTGACAATCACCGTGTCCTTGACAATCACACTCTCGAGGATAGGTTGAGCAGTACGGCATCCACTAACTACCGCAAGAGCTAAAAATAAAACGTATGTTTTCATTTGCTTTTATGTAAGTTCTTGAATGGTTAACGGATTCCGAGCATTTTCTCATTGAGTCGTATGTGATTCCCGTTTTAAGGTCAGTAACTTTAGTTGAGCAGTATTCCTTTGAGGTCTTGCTCATCTTTTGCTTTGACTCATCGCTAAAGATTCTACCCTTTAATTTTTCAGAAACAATCTTGCCAACACGCATAGCAACATCGGGATTCTTCATTGGGTTGTTTTCACGCATTCTTTTTGCCACACGCTCACGACCATCATTTGACATCGTGGTATACCTGCCACCAACGCACACATTGTAGTTTGTTGGCTTTGATACCCAAACATCATTAACAATGAAAGCCTCCTCTAAATACGCTTCTTCAGCCGTCTCGTAGAATGACAATATCTCACGACTAAAATTAGATACTCCGTATTTTCTTACTGAAGCGGCAAATGCCGTGTTTGAAAAATTAGAGTCGCTTTGGCTACGGATTCCGTTGCCAATATATCCATCGTTGATATTGTTCGTTGAATGTACTCCAATATATGTTTTGCCATTTATCAGATTCTTGGTCTGATAGACAAAGTGAAACTTCTTATGAGCCGCAGGCTTCACAGTCCTCGCCATTTTCTATACTGCAAGTCGGTTGAGGAGCATCTTCGAGTTGGTTGAGCCATTCATCAAAAAGGGAGGTATTTGGTTTTGCCATTGACTTTGATTGCTTTCAGTTTTTGTTTTCGGTTCTTGCCCGCTGCATAACTAACGTGAACCCAAGCGGGTTCTACATCCGTGCCAAACTCCCAAATGAGTTGATCGAAGTCCACGTTCCGTGATAGCCACTTGAACAGGACATCATTGCCTCCGTGAAACTTCAGGTCTGCGGCTTGCGCTTGGACGTGCTGCGAGGTCTTTGATCCACCTACTTTGCGGTTGACTTCAGGGCTGCGGTACCCACTCGTTACCTCGATGGCTCCTAAGGCATCTCTCGCAGGTTGTAAGACGTTTTCTGCAAGCGCACGAAGGTTGGCCTCCAAGTGCTTCGGTAAAGCGTTAAGAAGGCCCGTATTCGTTTGGGTCAGTTCAGCGAGTGAGAAGTTCTTTGTCATCGCCCTTGACCAACGTAGCCCTTCTTGTAGTTCTTGCTCGCCTTGTTGCTGCTTGCACTCTTGGAATGCTTGCCTCGCTTCTTGCTCTTGCTGACGTGCTTACTTATCGCCTGTTGCTTTTTCATCTTTTGGGTCTTTCAGGAACAACAATGCGAATGCTCCAACCATAAATGTACCGACCTCACTTAGGCTCGCACGCTCTAAAAAAACCAACAAAAAGCAAAGGCTGATAAGAATCAGCCCAAGCAATGTTGTTTTCGGATTACGAAAAAGACGCTCAATTAGCATTCTTACGCTCTTGCTCCTTTAGATAATCTCTACGCCATTTCCACAAGGTGTAGGCCAACGATGCACAAAGCACCGCAAGACCCAACACTTGGTGAATGTAGCCAACGAGAAGCCCTGCTCCCGTCAGCGACCAAGAGGTGATAACGCTATCAGCTGATTCCTTCGTCATCACTTGCGAATTCAATCGTTGGAAGTTTGTTAATCTCCTCCAATGCCTTGACAATGTTGGTGACCTCAACCAAGTTGAAGCAGCCCTTTGCGATGGCGATATTCAACGCCTCTGCAACTACCTGTAACGCTACTGAATGCTCCATTAGAAAGGCAATGGTGTAAGAACAGGTGATACAGGTGGGTTGATTAGTGAGTCAATCTGACCTTGTACACAAGCCTCAAGGTTGGCAACGCCATCTTCTCCTAACTCATCCTGAATCCAACCGACAACGATTGCTTCGGTAAGCTCATCGTAAGGGATGAACTCGCCTACTGATTCGGTAGAGAATCGTGCGATTCCCGAGATTGATGCTTCGTACTCGCCATCAACGCCCGCAAGGGTGTAGTTGGCAATCACAACGTAGTCCTGTTGACCTTCGATTGTTTCGGTGTAAAGGGCATCAACTGCCCAAGTGAAAGTTGTCATAGTTGTAAAGAAATTAAACTTTAAGCAAGATTTTGTATGCGGTTCCGTTAATGCGCACACTCCAAGTTGCGTCAGATGTTACGGCTTCAGCTGTTACTGCTCCTGCGGGAAACCCTGCACTACCTACTACAAATTGATTGCTTCCCACAGCTGTTGCAGCACGGCCTAAAATTACGGAACTATTGTAGCCCGCTGAACTTGCTTGATAACCTAATACAGAGTTATTACTTCCCGTAGAAATTGCAAAAGTTCCTACACAAGAATTTGAATTTCCTGCTGCTGAAGCCGAAACCCCACTTCCAATAAATGTGTTGTTTGCACCCGTAGTTAAACTATTACCTGAGCCGTGACCCATAATAGTATTGTCCGTTCCCGTAGTGACAGAGAAACTTGATTGAAATCCTATTGAGGTGTTGTTTGCGCCCGTATTAACCCGCAACGCTTGATAGCCGATAGCGGTAATGCCCGTACCGCTCGTGTTGGTTGTTGCGGCTTCATAACCGACTGCTGTGTTATTGGATGCCGTGTTGGCGTTTAAGGCATTACGGCCTACTGCGGTATTATTACTTCCCGAAACGTTAGATACTAATGTATTAGTTCCAAATGCAGCGTTGTCAATACCCGTAGTATTGGAAATTAAAGCATTTCCACCTACTGCGACATTATTTGACCCCGTAGTGTTGGCAACCAAAGCGGAACTACCTACGGCAGTGTTGAGGTTGCCCGTACTAACCCGCAAGGCTTGATAACCAAGAGCAGTAATACCCGTCCCACTCGTGTTGCTAAACGCTGCTTCAAAGCCTACGGCTACGTTGTTGGATGCAGTGTTGCTGAATAGTGCATTGCGACCAACTGCAATGTTTGAACTTCCCGAAACATTACTATATAACGATTGCAAACCTAAAGCAGTGTTGTCATTTCCCGTAGTGTTTGACTGCATAGCACTTGCACCTAAGGTAGTGTTGGCAATTCCTGTCGTGTTAGCAAGTAACACCTGAGACCCTACGGCAGTATTGTTTACTCCTGTACTAACCCGCAACGCTTGGTACCCGATAGCCGTGATACCCGTACCGCTTGTGTTGTCACGAGCGGCTTCAAAGCCTACTGCTACGTTATTTGATGCGGTGTTGTTTTGCAAAGCACTACGGCCTACTGCGGTGTTTGCGTTGCCCGATGTGTTAGATAGTAACGAATTAACCCCAAAAGCGTGGTTGTTACTACCCGTAGTATTAGAAAACAAAGCGCCTACACCAAAAGCAGAGTTAGTATTACCCGTAGTGTTTGCCGTTAAAGACAAATTTCCTACTGATACGTTGTTTGCACCCGTAGTATTTGAACCCAAAGCAGCAGCACCGAAAGCGGTGTTAGTCGTAACGGCTCCTCCTCCGTAGTTGGTCACCGCAGTTGTTGATACAAGCAAAGGCAAATCGTTGCCCAAGCCATCGCTCAAACGCTTCAGAGAGCTTGTTACGGCTCCGTTATCGCCTACCTTAATAAGGCTATCGTAAGTGTCCTGTGGGGTTGTCCCCGTTAAAGTTGTTCCCATTAGCTATTCCAAGTTGTACTCCAAGTGTTCCAAATTTCTACGATTGACTGCCAAACCTCCTGCTCGTTAGCACCATAAAGGTTGGTAGTGGGGTGACCATACGACAATGGCTGAACGTACCCCCAAGAGATACTATTCGTTGCGGCAGCCTGACCCCAATAGATGTCATTGTTTGCTGCTCCCTGTCCCCAATCGCCTTGTATTCCCATTCTCTCCTAAATAACTTTTGAGCTTGACAATGTTGCTCGGCTTCGGTTTGTAGGTGTCTTTCTTTGCCATACTATAAAACCCAAGAGCTGAAGTTTGCATCCGTGTCAGGGAACACATCAGCGTTGTTGTTCAAGTAGTATTCAGGGAACGTAGCCTGATTGTAGCTCATATAGGTGATGAAGCGGTCAGTATAGTACTGCGCAATGTTGCGCTCCTTCTCAACCAAAAAGTCAACCTCGTTCTTCTCCACGCTTGTTGAATTCTCGCTTGTATGCTTGTACACACCGCCATTGGCGATCGTGTATGCAGCAAAAGGCAAGTACTCTACCATCGCCCAATGGATGAGCATCGGTTGCAGATAGTCGTTTACGAGCGATAGGTACGGGTTAGCAAGCGTACCTGCAATGATATCGTTGCTAATCTTGTCGTAGAGCTTCGTGCCTGTGTAGTTCTGCACGTGTATTTCTTGGGCGACTTTAACAAATTGGAGGTACTTGTCTTGATCCACGTTGCCTCCTAAGGCAGTTTGACGGACAAGGTCTTCTCGCTTGATCCAAAGGGCAGTTGACATATCTTATCGTGGGTTTACAAATCCTTCATTGGGCATATCCACAGGGCGAAGGGCTACGTCCTTTGGGTTCTGCTCTAAATCTACTCCTGCTCTGCGAGCTTGGTTTACCGTTACCTCAGCGTTGGGGTTTCCTACGTCAGGCGTTACGCCTTCGGCTTTTGCGAGGTAGGTCTTACGCATCCAAAAGTGATGACATCTTGCTCCGCCCTTGTACAACCAAATAGAGTACGTGGCTGCTCCTGCTACACCGAATCCTGCATTTACTGCTTGGCTGCCCATACGCTCAATGTCTTCCTTGCGGTAGACCTTGCTTGCTGCTACCATCTTCTTGCAGAACTCACGGCTATTGACCTTCGTAGCATTCGGGGCGTAAGCGTAGCGCACCTTGTACTGACGTCCTTCTTCGGTTACGCCATCCTGTGAGCTTTTAGCGTTAGGGAATGCACTACCTGTTGATGCGAAGGCGTACTTGCTCAATGCCTGCTCAGCCTCGTAGTCAACGGGGCGCTCATCTACAAGTTCCCACTCATCTTCGTTGATGACCTCACCCACTTCTTCCAAAGCAGCAAAGACCTCATCAAAATGCTCATCGCTCGGCTCTTGGCTTGATAGCTTCACGCCCGTTTCTTCTTCACGGGTTTCAGCATCCATTGGCGTTTCAATGTCGCTCGTGAACTCAAGTGGCTGAAGCGTTTTGAAGTACAGGTTGAGGTTGATGTCATTGTAGATGAGAATCTTCTCAAAGCCATCAAGCAGCGTTTCTTGCATCGGCTTGATAACGATGTTCTCAAACAACACGGAAGCCGTTTTAAGCTCCTCTGCGTTGTTTCCTAAGCCTGAGTTATCCTTGATGCCCATAAGCATCGGAGAAGTGATGCGGTGAGCCACCATCAGCTTCTGCATTGCCTCGTTGGACAAGAACTGATATTGGTTGTGGGCATCGCTCAGTTGTACCGTTTCAAGTGTTGCTTTTGATTCAGCATTGTCGTTGAACGCCAAGATGAACTTGCCTGCGTTATTTGTGCCGCTGAACTTGTTAGCAATCTGCATCTCAATCTGCCTACGCTCCTCCTCGCTCGGGACTCCGTTGTTGAAGTTGATGAGCATAGACGGGTTGAGGCCGTTCTGAATGTTGTTGATATGGAAGTTCGCAATCTCCTCCTCCAATTCAGCATACGGCAGGCCGCCTTGATAGTCAACGGGTGAGTAGTAGTAGAATCCTGCTCGGTATGGTTTGATGTACAACACCTCAAGACCCTCACGGCTCGTTCCGAACGCAGGGATTCGCACAGGCTGCTCTCTGCGCTGCGATACCGCACTCCAATCCTTTGCGTAGTAGTAGCCCTCAATCTCGCCATCCTCATTGCACTTCTCGGCACGGAGGCTTTCAATGGGGATATGCTCTACCTCTACAATCATATTGTGGTCTTGAGAGTAGATTACCTGAATGGCGCATTGCCCCATCATCTTGTAATCAGCCACGAGCTTCTTTACGCAGTCCTTATTGAACAAGCCCTTCATTGCTGCGTACTCACTCGGCTTGCGAGCAGAATCCGTAGCGTCCAAGCCCTTGCCGTAGATGAAGTCCACCACGCCATTGATTAGAGCGTTGTTGGTTGGTGAGCCGTTGTAGCGGTCAATCAGGTATTGAAAGTAGTTATTGTCATCACCATACTGCACCCAATCCTTGCCCTGCACCTCGCTAATGTTAGGGGTGGTATAGGAACTCAAATTGACTACGTGGACTTTAGATGATGATGTAGTCGTTGTCGTAGCTTGTTTCTTCGGTGTAGACATTTTGATTGACCGTGAATTTGTCGTATTCGGTTTGTGAAGTTACGAAAACCCTATCACGATAGATTAGGTTTCCTGCGTTAAAAACCTTCAAACCATAGAAGCGGTTGTTCACCAACGAGAAAGTGCCTGTGAGGGTCATAAAACCATTCGCAGAGGCAGCGGTCACCGCAGGTGTTGCCGTAGTGTTTGTTGATTCGTCAATCAGCGCAATCGTTACGCTCGCAGGGAAGCTGCGTGGAATGATTGTAATTGATTGAGGCGAAGCCGATACTTGTAGAATATGCATCTCAACTAAATAACCTCCGCCTAAACTTTTGTATAAAAAAAGAGGGACTTTCGCCCCCCTTCTCCATCCATTTGCGCCATTCCGTTCAATAGCACAATGTAAATATACTAAAAAGAAGTAAATACTTGGAAGTGCTTTACAATGTTTTCACTTTAATAAGTATCTCATCTAAATCTTGAGTCGCTTTGTAATACTCATCTAAAATTGTTTTGTATTTAGAAAGATTAACATCAACTCCTAAATCCCTTGCCATTTTCTCCGCATTTTGCATTGCAGTCAATAAGTCAATAGATTGTTGAACCTTTCCCTGATAGCTTGTTTTTAATTTTTGAACAGCATCTTGGAATTGCATAACAATGCTTCTATGGTCAAGTGTGATTTGCTTTACATTATTAGAAAGTTTGTCTAAATCATCCATCAATGCAAACTCAACCTTCATCGGCTCAGCAGCACGGACTTCCTCACCAATCTTGGCGATTTTAGAAAAAATGTGTTTCATTATTTGAATTTATTTGCGATTTCATCAATCATTCCAAAAGTATCTGCAATCATATTAGAGTATGCTCCAATCTGAACATTGCCGATTTGGTCAAGATTTTGTGGTGGTTCAATACCAATCTCACGAAATACTTTTTCAGCCTGTTGGCGTGACTTCGCAATTTGGTCAATGTCATTATTCAATGCAGTTGCCTCACGCTCTAAATTACCTACTTCAGCAGCAAGTTCACGAACACGAGCAAGTACATTGTCACGGTCTTGCGTATGCTTCTTAAATCGCTTTAAAAAGTCATCTTTGAGTTGCTCAAGATTAGCAAACTCTACTCGCATCGGCTCTTGAGCCGACAATTTTGCAAATACTCGTTTAGTGGTACTCATAACTTAAAGGTAGGGGGCTTGCGCCCCCCAACCAAATTTAAGAGTTAGAACCTACAACGATGGTGTCCGTAGCGTTAGCAAGTCCTGCAAACGGATTCGCTAACGTAGCACCTGCGATGAAGTTAGCAGGCAGTTGCTCCTGTGCCTCCATTACAAGTGTGTAACCTGAAAGGTCACCCATAGCAGCACCCGTTACGATAGTACCGCCCGTTACCTCTGCTCCGTAGTTCTTACCCATCAAGAAGGCGTTGCCGTTGTAGTCCTGTACGATAACGTAAGGACGGCCGTAGGCCAAGAGCTTCAGCTCCTTATTGTCTTCTTTGGTGAGCTTGGTCAAGGTCAGGTTCAACGTCTGCGTGAAGAAGGTAGTACCATTCTCACGGCTTGAGTTGAAGGTCTGCTCAAAAGATGAGTTTCCTTTTACCAAGTATTGATATGCAGAGAATGTACCGCTAATGTCGGTCACCTCATCGTTGGTGAGGGTAATAGTACCCAAGTCACCAAAATCTACAAAGTACACGGCATAAATGCCACCTACTACGTCTTTACACGGAACTGCACGTCCTTTTGTTAAATCGCAAGCCATTGTTGTTGTTTGAATTAAAAAAGGGGATGGGGCTTTGAAACCACCACCCCCTTATGGTTTAACTTATCGCTCGGATTAAGAGTAGAGAACTACGTCAGTACCGATGCCGTATTGTACACCTGCGAAGAAGCGCAAGATAACACGGATGTTGTCAGAGCCATCAAGGTCAGCCATATCAAGGACACGAACCTCGTTGCGCTCGTTCAGCAGACCCGTTCCGAAGTACAGGTTAGAGCTTTGAGCAGCAACCATCTTGTTAGAAGGCAGACCGTTCACCATAGCGACACGGATTCCGTCAAAGTACAATGGTTGGTCACCGTACCACATCGTGCCTTTGTTATCAAGACCGTTAGCACCAAGACCTGAAGCACCGAAGCCACCAAGCGCACGAACGTAAGCCTTAGCTACGTTTTGCGGAACGTAGATGGTCAAGTCCTCTTTGCCGTAAAGGGCAGCAGGGATAGCGTCTACAACCTTGCCAAGCTCGGTGATTACGTTAGAAGCAGTTACAGTCGTAGCCGTTACGTCAACAACGTCAGAGTCAGCAGTCATCAAAGAGATGAATCCTGAGAACTCACCTGCTGAAGCAGCGTTACCATTCCAAATGTTCTGCTCAATCTTTTGGGCAGTCTTGGCAGCAACGTGAGCAATCAAGAAGTCAGCAAACGAAGCAGGGATGCTGTCGTAGGCAGAGAAGCCCATCTGACCACCAATCCAAGAATCGTAGTAGTCCTTCTTGCAGAGTTGCAGGTTAACTTGGAAAGGCTCAACCTCAAGAACACGGTCGGTCAGGGTCAGCGTAGACGTAGCGGTAAAGTCGCAAGTTGCGTCCTTAACGATATCGTCAGTACCTACCTTCTGAAGGGTGGTCTTGAAGTTTACGTTGGGAAGAATCTCAACGAGTCCCTTGTCAAGGGTATCAGCGCTCAGAAGAGCAGCAGAGATGTACTTACTCGCAAATTGACCTGCGTAGTTAGTAGTGATAGAAGTGGTCGTAGCCATTTTCTTGTTTTTATTTATTTATTAAGACGTGCAAGGACTCGGTCAATCGCCTTTGCGGGGCGGTTAAATTCTACCTTGTTGACTTGCTTTGTTTCGGGGTTGTGCTTGATGGGCTTCGCAGCAGGTGCGGCAGAAAGCTCGGCTTTAACCGATGCCATCTCCTCCTTCTTGGCGTAGCCGCCCATCTCCTCACGCATTGCTTTCATCTCCTCACGCATCATTGCAATCTCCTCAAGGACTTTCTCCACGATGGCTGCGACGGCAGGAGCTTCTTCTTTTACTTCAACTTCAGCAAGTTCGGTAGCAGGTTCTTCAACTGAAGCCTCAACTTCAATCTCTACCTTCTCCTCTACTTCTTCAGCCTTCTCTTTAATTTCAGCGATAACGCCTTCTTCGGTGATGACCAATACACGACCATCAGCAAGAAGATGCTCACCAACAGGAGCAGGAACACGGTCTTCGCCACTTACGACAAATACCTCGTTTCCTGCTTCAAATACTTCAGCCTCAAGAACGGCTCCGTTCTCAAGGGTCATTTGCTCAAACTTAACCTCACGGATGGAGCTTAGTTCAGCAAGGATGCGGTTAAGGATATTATTTGCTTTCATATCTAACTAAATAAAAAGGGCTTGGTTGTTTGTTACATTTTAGGGATTGAGTTCTACATCACCTTGCCCCACCAAAGAGCCGATACCCTGTGCAGGAAGCGACCCATCGCAGCATTTACGTGAGTATGTGTTATCCTTGCACAGACATCCTCTGTTGCCGCCTCTCGGTGAGGCTACGGGTAGCTTTTGTGGTCGTATCATAGTTTGCCTAATTCTTTAAGTTTAGATTCAGCCCAACGCTTTGCAGCAAGTCCACCCCATAGCAGGTAGCTGATAGTGCCGCAGGCGGTAGTGTCGTTCTCATCGTAGTATTCTTCGGCTCTTGATAAGTACGAGTACATCCGAGTAATGGTCTCTACGCTTACGGGCTTGCCTTGTGCGAGTTGCTGCGCTCTTACCTTACCAACAGGCGTAGCGCACTTGTTTCCGTTGTTCTCATTTAGCTCAATGCCTCGCTTGGCGTTGTTGCGTACCGATTGTGGGTAGTCCGAGTAGGATTCAAGCTCCATACGCTTGCCACCTTTCTTGCGACCATCCTTTTTGATGATGGCTACAATCTGCGACAATAATAGAGCCGCCTCTTGCTCCTCAAGGCGCTCCATCTCCTGCTTGGCGAAGTTCATCTTGTCAACGAAGTAGCCCTCAATGGAGAATCCTTTAACCTTTCCTGTCTTTACGAAGCCATCCCAAATCTCAGGGTTGTTGACCTTCATAGAAACCATCCACGTGCCAACAGGCAAATCAAAGCCGTACTTCTTACTCTTGTCGTGAACCTCGTCTTCAATAATCCAACTCTCTACAACCGTGAGTCCATTGATACCTACCTCGTGTTCAAGCGTAGCGTTGTTCTGCTTGGCCTTTTGGAAGAACATCTCACTCGCTTTGCGGATGGTGTCTTGGCTGAAGTAAACGTAAAACTCCTCCTCGCCATTTACTCGGTAGATGGGTTTGTTGGGTACGAGTGCTGCTCCCATAAGGATGCGCTTCTCATTATCCTGTGCAGCGAACTCAACACGCTCTGACTTGAGCGCAATGAAGTCCTCCTCAATGGCAGGATGCTCTACGAGGCTGATGGCATCAATCCCCGTGAGTGCCATCGTTTCATCTAAGATTAGTTCAATAAGTTTCATTATCCGAATGTTGCGGTTCTTACTCGTCTGCGGTCAAGCTCTGTTCCTGA
>JACCDX011707803.1_pt1 | contig 29791 bp, 33 predicted proteins | sample 7449681 | NCBI WGS metagenome assembly JACCDX01 (sample SAMN15323450, study PRJNA562643) | freshwater metagenome | isolation source: river surface water | place: USA:Blue River Watershed | collected 2017-08-18
AGCGAGTCAACCCTAGTTCGGGCTTGCATAGATGGACTTGTATTGCTACAAGCGCAAGTTTATAGGAAACCTTGCTTTGACAGAGATTACTCCCTGCTACCCTAGTGAGGCTATGCCCCCAATTATTATTCAATTTTCAAAGAACTAAGACAATCTCTTGTCTTGATAAACTCATTATATCAAAGTTCTAAACTATTGTCAAGAACTTTTTTGCCTATTTGTGAAAAAAGTTTTAGTCGTAAACTTCTTCACGGGTATCGTTAGCAAACTCAACCAGTGCAGCAGCCAGTTCCAGCGCCTGCGACTTATTCATTTGCAGATACCAATAACCAAAATCAGGACGATTACGTTCTTCTTCCGGCTTCTTAAAAGTCAGTTGAACGCACTTACCATCTTCCTTGCCACCGAAGTAGCGAACCATAGAAACTTCACCAGTCTTACTAGTGACGCCCTTGAGTTGAGTAGACATATGTAAGTCCTTTCAATTGCTCTTGATATATACTCTTATAACAAGATATCAGGCTAATGTCAAGAACTTTTTTGCCTATCTGTAAATTAATTTAGTCTTTGGGTCAATCATTGATTCTGTAAAATTCTCTCTAAAGTTGCCCCAAACATCTTGCGCATTTTTATAGTCAGACAGCAAACTCAATAAGTCAGGCCTAAACCGGGCTATTATGTTTCGTTGCAATTGACCAGATACGCAGTTGCTAGCTAAATCTTCTAAAGACAATCTATGTGCAATTTGCGGAATTCTAATGTCAGCAAACGGACTAAAGTTTAGATTGTTGTCTAGATGCCACATCTGATGGTCATACCAAATCGTGGACCAAAGAAAACTTTTAAGATCAGCAACAGAATCAAACTTTTTATCACTATCCTTATATGCTTCTACAGTGTTAGGACGTTGCAAGAACCAATAAAGATAGTCAGTTTCTTTAGGGAAAGTATGCAACTTTTTTCCATAATAGTTAGCAATAGCATTGATTGCTTCGGCATCCCTATATGTGTAAGTTTCTGCATAATATCCTGTTATATTCCAGTTAGTGTTTTCGTAGAAACATGCGTGGTAATAACCCCAGTAATCATCACTTACCTTATTCATTAGATCAGAATCATAACTTCTTCTAGTGCCGTTAAAAGCACGAGAACTAGTTAGATCCTCTACTGTAGGGATATACAATGAAAGATTGTATTCTTTGGTTACGTGATCAAGTATAGCCCAAACAGTTATAGTATCTAGTCCAGCAGTGACCAGAGTAGTTAGGTCCTTGACTTCGTTATACTTAAGTAAATTCTTAGTGTTCTCTACTAGAATATCACCTATGATCGTAGATGCTTCATCTAATGATAGAATAGGTTCTGCGTTAGGTTCTTCCAACATTTCGTAGAGTTGAATTTCATATCCATCCAATTTTAAGTTGGTCTTATTACTGTCTAACAAATAGATAGGAAATCCACGAAGAATAGGATGGTAAATTTCACTATTACAAATTACGCAATATTTTCCAGATGGCTGATATCCATTAACAATATCGTAAATACTGTCTTCTAATACGCAATCGGTACTGTAACCTTTGTACCAAATACCATTCTTTTGGTTCCAACCTTCATCTAAGAATAGACGAGGTTCTACCTGTTTCATTGATTTTATGGGACAATCATCACCGATATAAAAGAACATGATGATATTTATTGAGTAGTGTGGGGGTGGGAAAGAAAGAGTAAGTGATAGACAAAGCAATACACAGCGACCAACCCAAAAGGTACAGTCTATAAACACTGAACACTAAACAAACTGCAAAAATAGCGTATGTCCAAGGCAAGCAATTCACAAATCTGAATAAAGCCTGGTTCATGCTATTATAGCGTTATCAGCGCCTTGTACGGAGTATCATAACCTGATACGGGTCGCCTATTCTAATCTCTCTTTCTCTCCCTGGCAGCGTCCTCAAGATGGAGTCAAAAAGGACGCTACCAAACTGTTAGAGGATGTCCTCATTAGTCAGTGTTGCAACTGCCTCGTCGGACAGAGTGATGGTTGTGCGAACATTGAGTTCAAGCAACTCATCCTGCAACTTCTGCTTTGCCTTCTTGGCAACGACAGCAAGACCATTAAGAGTCTTGATATCTTCCTTAGTGAATACCGAGGTTTCTACTTCTGCCTTAGCGTAGTAGCTATCCTCAGTGCGGTTGGCAATCTTTTCAAGCTTGCCAGTGATAACCTCAGCAGCAAGACGCTCCTGAGTCTTTGCATTTGAAGAATAGAATTGAACTTCCTTCTCCAAGAATGCAAGATCAGCAAGACGGTTATCAATACCGCCAGTTGCGTTTGCAGTAGCAGTTGCCTTACGCACTTCGTAAAGTGCCTTGAGCAATGCAGTTCTACGAGCAACATTCTCAAAGAATGTCTGGTTAGCAGAAGCAATCACTTCTTCTGGCTTCTGGAACTCGTTGATGGCAACTTCTGCCTTGAATTCCAAACCCTTGAGGGCTTCGTTGATTGCAACTTGAAGTGCATTTGCCTTACGTAGTGAAACTTGCATTTTTCTTCCTTTTAAAAATGGCGACTCGTACGGGACTTGAACCCGTGGCCTCTAGCGTGACAGGCTAGCGATCTAACCAACTGATCTAACGAGCCGTTAACTGAATAACGAACATTGTTTATAACAAAACTTTATGTCACTGTAAAGTGTTTTGGGTAAAGAGAACATCGTCTCCTAATTTTTCTCGGCTATCAAGTGTTACATACTGATAAGCCTCTAAGACTTCCTTCTTAATATACTTTGGATTTACAAACCAATCTTCAAAGCATATTTTTCCTGGATACTTTTTGAGTTCTCTAAGAGTGTGTATAGAACCTCCGCCTTTGATTACTTCTTTGGACCACCATTCAGTGTCTACACACACATTGTCGGCAAGCAAGACATACCCTCTATCAGTGAAAGATTTTCTAGCAAACTGTTGGAAATCTAAATGTTCCTGAGTGTTTCTGTATACGTCATGCTCTACTGTTATTACACCAAACTCCGTGCTTCCAAGACGGTTAATAATTTCCATTTCGCAGGCAGTATTATCAATATCTATCTGTAAGTAATCAAAGTAATCAGGCAAAGAATCATAGTCAAAGGTGACAGCATCCGCTTCTACGAATGTAGTGAGAGGTCTCGTCGTTTCCCAAGCTGCATTTGGATAAGTGCTAATATCAATTGATGTTCCTCCCCATCCAAATTCTGATTCTAGTAGAAAGCAGTTGCTACACTGAATAGGATGACCTGCACCTAATTCTAAGAATGTCCCGTCAAGTTTCCCTTCAAACATTGCCACCACAAACAAATCTTGTTTGGCTTGCGACCCACTTAATGTTACTAATTCATCAAATGGGCGGGGGAGAGAAAACGAACGTTTAAACATGTTCTGTATTTATAATTTTACGGAAACTCATATAAAATAAATAATAACATGATTGAAAACTATCTCGTTTACTTGGATCTTCCGCCTGTCCCCGAAGAATTGCTGTATCCAATAGAAGATATAATTAATGCTCCTCCTAAACCAGGAAGTAATATACCTGAATCATTTCACTATTTTCAAGTGAGAGCAGTTTCAGACAAATTAACTGAATGGGCACAAGATGTATTCAAAACTAACTGCTACCCGCAGTACCAAATCATCAGGGAAGGTATTTTCATTCACAAAGATATTACTAGAAACGTGGCCTTCAATTATCTTATACAGACTGGTGGCGATAGAGTTAGTACTAATATCTATGATGAAGATCAAAAACTACTTTGTTCAGAAATCATACAGCCCAAAAGATGGCATAGACTTAAAACAGATGTATACCATGATGTAACTGGTATGACAACTGACAGAGTAGCAGTTAGTATTGAATTATTGGATTACGTTTGGAACGATCCAAATAGTATTTGGTGACGCAGGGTAGAATTGAACTACCGACCTCGGGCTTATGAGACCCACGCTCTGACCATCTGAGCTACTGCGCCATTTGTTTTTCTAAAGCAAGTAAGAGTCTGTCAACTCCTATTGCCCATCCACATCCTTGAGGATAAGTACCTCCACCAGCGATTTGCTTTTGAGCGCCAAGTATATCGCACCTAGCTTCAAAACCGTCTCTGGAATAGTAACTCAAACCTCTCTTGATGTTTTCGTCAAATTCGTATTGAACATTAACACTATCTAAGCATAATGTCAAGAGATTTTTTGCCTCTTGTTCGTAATCGTTAGGACCTAGAATCTCAACACCGAATTGAGTAAACTCTCGGTATCTACCTTCTTGCGGTCTCTCGTAACGATAACACCGAGTGACATAGAATAGTTTGATTGGTTTCGGCAGTGACTTCTTCCAATTCTGTTCATACATCTGTTGAATCATTGCAGTAGCTTCTGGAATCAATGTGACCTCACGATCACCTTTATCCTTGAAGTTCCACAACTGATTCTGTATCTCTGAACCTGAACGTTGAATCCAAGTATCAGTTTCCCAAAGAACAGGAAGAACTATCTCACTAAAGCCATTGTCAATGAAGACAGCTCCGTAGTGCGTCAATCATAGACACATAACGAGAAGCCTGTTCACCCATCAATACTCGTGTACCCTTAATCATTTCTATTTCCTTTAACAAAAAGTTTTAATTGCTTTCAAATCATCACCAATCATATCTTCACTTAGTGGACCAATACCGAGACAAGTCGTAGTAGGTTCTTTAAAGACAGTGAAGCCTTTGTCGGTGATTAGTTGCGTAGCGCATACTTCTTTGTATGCTTCTTGAAGCTTTAATAGATCATCTACGGTGTCTACAATCAAGGTAATCTTGAACGAGTGTCCACTGTCTAGATAAGCTTTAGCAAGCTCCGGAGTCTCTATCATAGCGTTCATGAACGTATGTAGATAAGCATGTCCTGCTTGCGTACACATTTTGCCACGAACACCGTTAATTTTGTCTATGCTTTCTTTGGCGAAAACACAATACATTTTATGTTTCATCTGCTTGGCTTTCTATTACCAAAATGATTCTTCCACGCTTCGTCTGTGTAGGCAGGTCCCTGTCTACTCAAGAGAAGGTCTTTTTCATGCGGATCCATACTGATCCACTCCTCATGAGTATAACGCTTGCCTGACTTAGCTAATGTCATAGCTGGCATATTATCCTCCTTTGTTTAGTAGTGTGTCAAGGATTTTACCCCTTGACACAAACTACCTGCTTCAACGTATGCACGATATCTACAAGGTCAAACTGTGCAGCCATGACTGCATCAATGTCCTTGTATGCCTTAGGCGTTTCGTCAATAACGTCTGCGTCCTTTCGGCACTCAACCCCTGCCGTAGCAGCGATATGGTCCTCAAGAGTAAAACGCTTCTTCGCTTCGGTACGGCTCATAGAGCGTCCTGCACCGTGCGAACACGAACAGAACGATTCACGATTGCCCTTACCGCGAACGATGAATGACTTTGCACCCATTGAACCCGGGATGATTCCCATTTCGTCCTTCTTAGCGGACACTGCACCCTTACGAGTAACAAGAACGTCCTCACCGAAGTGCTTTTCGTGCGACACATAGTTGTGGTGACAGTTAACTGCCATCAACTCACTGTAGAACGGCTTCGTGATCACTGAACGGATAGCAGCAATAGTTGCTTCCATCATTACTTCACGATTGCTACGAGCAAACTTCTGTGCCCAAGACACTGCCTGCATGTAGTCATTGAAGTGATCAGTTCCTTCCGGAAGATACGCAAGGTCCATATCCGGAAGATTGATGAACCACTTACGCATATCCTGCTTAGCAAGTTCAATGAAGTAGGAACCGATACGGTTACCAATACCGCGAGAACCTGAGTGCAGCATGATCCAAACATAATCATCTTCATCAAGACAAATCTCTACGAAGTGATTACCAGAACCGAGCGTACCCAAATGATTCGGAGCACGTTCAGCAGCCTGACCAATCTTGGGATGCTTTGCTACGATTTCAGCGAGACCAGCCGCATGTGCAGTAAACTTAAGTGCAGCTTCGTTAGAAGGAACACCAAATGCACCGCGGTCATTCTTGCCACCGTTGTCAGTACGACCATGCGGAACTCGTGCTTCAATCGCAGAGCGAATGCCAAACAGGTTGTCAGGCAAGTCTTCTGCACGAAGATTGGTCTTGTGTGCCATCATACCGCAACCGATATCAACACCGACCGCAGCAGGGATGATTGCGTTCTTAGTCGGAATAACTGAACCAACAGTCGCACCCATTCCCCAGTGAACGTCAGGCATAATTGCTACGTGCTTGTGAATGAAGGGCATGGAAGCAATGTTGTCAAGCTGGGCGCGGGCTTGTTCCTCAACGGACACGCCGTCAATCCATGCCTTAATAAGACCGCCCTTGTTTCCTTGAATTACTTGCATGATTGCTTCCTTTCTTATAAATGGTCGGTAGTTTCAAGACTTACCGAGGTCTAACGGACTTATGAAGATCAGCATTACCTGTAAAGATATCCCGCCGTAAAACTCTAGCATAACTTGGGCTTCTTACCCCATCATCTACCGAGCGCCTGCTAGTTCTCGGGCTTAGTTACTACCTTGCGTTGTATGCATCCTTCGCAAGGATATGAAATGGTAGACGAGGTGAGATTCGAACTCACGACCTTGAGATTAAGAGTCTCCTGCTCTGACCTACTGAGCTACACGTCCATGAAACTTGGGGGCAGTTTACCCACCGTGCCCAGGTGCCTAATTTGTTACAAGCGACAAGAAGCCAGGACACCTAGCAATTCAGCAATTTACGAAATCCCACTCGGGGCTTCTCGTCACTTGATATACTAGTTATAACGTGTTTTCGGCTTCTTGTCAACCGATTTTTTTAGATTTTGTAAGTTTTTCTGATATGCTGAAAAGCTTCTAGATTACCACGAACATCATCAAGAGGATCATGTGTGTGCTTGGTGATTCTAAACTTCTTCCAAGATGTATGGTTTCTGATATCCTTCGTGCATCCTGCGTATAGATCACCGATGCGTCTAGCACTGAATCCAAAAGGATTTCTACCTTCGTAAGTGTGCATCAACCAGTTAATCCACTGCCAATCAAATGCAGGATTATCAGACCAAAAGACACAACGATCAAATTGTGATAGCCAGTCACTGAAACGCTTAGCTTCTGTGACAAAGCTACCGGTATACGCCTGATGCTGTTCTCTAGTCAACTTAAGTGCGTTGTATGCGCCTTGGTCAAAATTAGAAAAGATAGGGGAAAACTTATCGGAAAGAAAAGTTTCCCCATTCTCTGCGATTGCTGCGAATTCAATCAAGTCGCCCATTGTTGGGCAGGGACCCGATGCTTCACAATCTACTATAATATTCATAAAATTTCCTTTCGGCAGTAGACTTCTTCGCTGTAGTAACCATTTGATTCACCGAGGAATCTGATAGTCACATAACCCTTGTAAGTTGCGAAGTTGTAAAAGGTCCATGTATAGCTTTCGCCCTGACAAGTGCCAGGATCTTCTGCGTTAGTGTCTTCACGAGAAATCAACAACGGAAGATTTTCTAAGTCTTCCAAATCACCGATGATATCTTCAACAACGTATACAGATTCGCAGCAATCGTCCTGATGATAAAGCGTATAGCGAACTTTGTCGTTTTCAAACGTAACCGTATCGTTAGTTGCACGAACCAAGGTGAAGGTTTGGTTCAGCATTTCTTCAACGTCTACGTGATTATCATACCAGCCCATAACCTTCTCCTTTCATTGTTTATATCAGTTCATAGTCAATATGTCAAGAGCAGAATCAAAATGATGCTCTTTAATTCCTAATCCATCTTCAATGTGGATTAGATTTGCTAGGTCGCTAAACTTTCTATCGTCAAAGCATACCCAGCTTGTGTCGCCGTGATGATTTATCCAGTTCTCAATCGCAACCAATCTTCCAATACCACGTACCGGGCTTTTGACTTTACTGTAGTCAATCATAGGAAAGATTGTGCGCCAGTTAGAATGAACAAACTTCTCGTCAAGTCCCCATTCAATAAGGTCTTCTCTAAGATCGCCACCCATCCAGTCTTCATAGTTGTGCATACTGTTAGTAACAACCTTAGCACCAGTCTCCTCGCACAACAAATTCAAGTATGCAATTGAATTAGAACTATATGTAGTACGGTACACACTTTCATATACCGGAACATCAATGGGAATTACTGGACCATCAATGTCTAAAAAAATTACCTTATTCATCTGTTAACTTATCTACCAATTCAATAAAACGTGCTGTGTCGTACAGCTTATCAAGCCACATAATAGGGATACCACTCATGCCATAGAAAGCGCCTGCAATTTGCCCTGTAACCGCTGCTACAGTGTCAGCATCTTCACCGAGATTAGTAGCAAGCAAGATAGCATCACGGAAGTTATCAGTGTTCTTGAAGCACCACAGTGCAGCGTGAAGCGTATGAATGACATAGCCTGAACTCTTAACTTCATCACGGGTTACATCAAGCGTAGTAAGAATGTTCTTAACACTATCTGCCCAATGGTCTTGCGGGTCAATGTTCAATACTGCGTTCTTATCATTAGTGACATATGCAGTCAGTAACACTCTAGCAAGCAAATCGCAACTGTCACAAGCTTCTACAGAACCGTGTGTAGTTTCACCCTGCATAATTGCAGTAGCAATTGCCATATCGCGGTCATTATGATGCTTGATTACAGCAGGTGCAAGACGCATAATAGAACCATTGCCTGCATCCCAGGGGCCAGTGTTGTTCTGCACCGAACCAGTCTTTTCCCAGTTAACAATTGCAGAACGTGTAGTAGTTCCAATGTCAAAGCATCGTCCAGTAGGGCTGTTCACCCCTTCACGATACCACTTGCTGAAACGGCTCAATAGATCATTTCTATCAAGTGTTGGATGTTCAATCATACTTTCAGCGAGACACAATGCCATGCTAGTATCATCAGTGAAATATCCTGCGGGAAGATTGAATGGGCCTTTACCCACCATATCAGTTACAGGTTCAAAAGTATCGCGGGCACGAAACTCAACAGTTGTGCCAACAGCGTCACCGATTGCTAACCCTAGGAACGAACCTAAAAGTCTATCTTTTGTTGTCATGTATAACTCCTTTAATTATAAGTTATACATCATAAAAAGAAGTTTGTCAACCTATTTTCTTGACATTAGCCTTTTTTGCAAAGAACACATCGCCGTCATCCGAATCTTGAACCACTAACATACTAACATCCATGTCAGTGACTTTGCCCTTCTTACCATACGAACTTAATTCAGAGTTAGTCACTTCTACCATATCGCCTAAGTGAAATTCGGTAGGATCGTTTGCGTCAACTTTTTTAAGTGCCGATGTAGGGAACGAGCTAGCCGCAGTGTTCCCATCAATCCAAACACTTACAAAATCATAGTTAGGACTTACTTGTGTAATCTTACCCTTCATGCCTATTAGACCTGGGAATTGTGATACAACTTCAACTCTATCATTGACTTCAAACTTAGGTGCTTCTGCTTGAACAGGTACTTGAACTTTTTCTAACCACTTAGCAGGATCAATAGCCTGTGAGCCGTCACTATATACTAATCCTACGTTGCCGCTTGAGTATGTTGTTTTTACCTCAGCAGTTTTACCAAAATGAGGATGACCATCTTTTATATTCTTTACTGTGTCACCTACTTTAAGAGGGGCTTTAGCTTCTGGCTCTGGCTCCCAAGTAAGATTATCAATTTCATCTGCTGTTGATTTTGATAGATTGGTTGTTTCATATGTTAGGATAGTATCCTCGGTTCCATCTTCAACACGAACTCCGGCAAACTTACCGTCATCTGAGACTGAGGTAATTGTTCCGGTATAACCAATGAACGAACTATTGTTATATGCGCTTGGACCTGTAATTTTAACAGTATCACCCTCAGAGAACGTTGCAGCAGCTTTGGGTTCTTCTACTTTCTCCATATCGTCTATTCTAAAGTAAGCCCACTCAGCATCGTCTTCATTGAACATTACAGAGTAATCACCATCATCATCCGGACCACTCTCAATTTGTCCTACTGAGCCAAAGAATCCGCTTGACTTATCAGTAATCTTAACCTTGTCACCTATGTTGAAAGTTACCGGTGTATCTTGAATTTTCTGTAGTCCGCCAGGCGGGACATATGTAATTTTGTTGCCTACTTGAACTTTATAGTCGCCATCTTCATCGGGGCCTGCTGTTACGGTGCCTTCTTCTCCGTTGTATAGGCTTTGCTTATGATCAATCTTTACCTTGTCACCTAACTTAAATTCTACTTGATCAGTTACTTTTTCAACCCAATCAATAAAAGTTTTAACGCCACCTGTTAGAGTAGGACTTTTGAACTTAACCCATTCTTTTCCGTCTGGATTCTTTCCTACTTCAAGTACCTGACCAGTTTGTCCATAGTAGCTTGACTCGTCACTAATAACTTTGACGATATCACCCACTTTAAATACTGTATCAGTTGTTGATGTGTCAGTAGTATCTTCAACTTTCTTTACATTTGCTACATTGATATCTTCTAAGCCTAATTCATCATCATCAAAGATAACTGCTACTTCTGGATGGTTTTGATACACATAATCAACCTTACCAGTTTTACCATTTAGGTAACTTTTTGGATGATTGACTATTACTACTTTATCTTGTACATTGAATGATTCTTGATCGCCGGTTACCGGCGTATCTTGTTTTGGTTCGGCTACAAGTTCTAATTGGTTACGTGCAAAGACTCTCTCTGCACCGCCAGGGAAAGTCAATTCAACCTTACCACTACTATAAAGATAGGATACTCGTCCAATCTTGTCGTAATAGTCTGAATTACTATCAAGTACCTTAGCATATTCGTTAGTCTTAAATTTATGTGCCTTTGGTTTACCTGCTAGTTCTTTAGCTAATTCTGGATTATAATCAGATAGTTCGCTTACCCAAAGTTCATGCGAGTTACCTTCTTCATCAGTTGCATCTAATTTTCCAGACGAATACATATACGTTATAGTGAGCGTATCACCGTATAAATGACTATCGGGATTAGTAACTATAACTTTTTGACGGTCAGTGAAGTTAGGAGTAGACCCATCAGGTAATTTGTATATCTCAACTTGATCTTTGCTGACCGATGTTTCTTCACCCTGCTGAATTTGGACTTCGTAGGTATTTGTGTATGCATAAGTTATGGTTGCCAATCTACCTTCGTATGGTCCAGATAATATTTTAACAATATCACCTGGCTCAAGAATATTAGGAACTTCACCGAAGCTTTCAGGGAGTTCTACCGAATCAACATCAACATCTTTTAAGAAGTCTACCAGTTCTTTCATGTGATTGGTGTTTACAGCATAATAGTCACCTCTCACATAAATCTCTTTGTTTGAAAGTATTGCCTCAAACAAATCATTATTAGTAAACTTGAAATATTCTTGAATGCTAGTATCAGTTAATAGATCGTCAAGCAGTGTTTTTACCTCATCAGGCAATAATCCTAATTGAATTGCCGAAGATACCTTTGCAACGTCACTATCATAGTCATAGCCACTTGTAAACAAATCACCAGGATATGAAATAGGTATTGTAGAATCCTTCTCTTTAGCGAGTCTAACTGCTCCTCTGATTTGATCTGCCACTTCGCGGTCAATCAATTGCATTCTTTTGCTGTTATCAAGGACTAAGTCTTTTTCTTCACGGCTCCAGGTGTATGTGAAACCATCAACCGGGAACATTACATATAATGAGTGACCATATCCACTTGCCTGACTTCTATCACCAGTCATAAACATTGCGTTTTCACGATTGGCTTCAAAGCCAAGATTCTTGATAGTACCGTTAACTAGTTCGTGCAAGTCTCTGTTGCTGTCTTTTGGCTTTCTAGCATCAAACGGTTTACCATACAGAGCATCGCTGCTTGAGCGAATTCCTCTATACATGAAACGCTGTTTGTTGAAATTATTTCGGTTGAGTTCCTTATAGACCTTTATGATTTGCTTGCAGTTCTTTGCGATAGCCTTAAACACATTGTCCATCTTGATTGGTCTGCCTGATGCAGCAATGGACTTTTCGTATACTTGGTCGTAGGCAGCTTGAACCTTGCTGATTTCATTACCCAACTTTTCTTGAAGTGCATCCATGTCTTTCTGCAATTCAGGAGGGAGCGCACTACCTGCCATGTTATACAATGATCTTTTGTAGGCATCAAGATTGGAAGACATTTTTTCCAACTTCTTTAGCTTGAAGGAAATCTCTTTGCGCTCACCTGGCTTGACAGGCGCTTCGTTAAGCTGCATTAATTGTTGTAATAGGTCTCTCATTAACATATTTATGCTAAATACATTATGCGCTTTAACGAATTCTCTCAGCCTCTAGATGAAGGCGTGAACGACCCTAATATCTTCAAAGCTGTCTTTATGGCAGGATCACCCGGTTCGGGGAAGACTACTGTAGCAAATAAGCTGTTTGCTGGAACAGGAATGAAGTCATTGAACGTTGATGATTTCTATAACTATTTGAGACAAGCACAAAAGACTACAGGAAATCCTGAACAAGACTATTCTACTGCTTGGGACAAGTACAGAATCAGAGAACAGAACTATCTTGATGGTCGCTTAGGATTGATCATTGACGGCACCGGCAAGAACCCAACCGTAATGAATGACGTTAAGAACAAGCTTGAAGAAATGGGATACGAAACTGCAATGGTATTCGTAAATACTACCCTAGATACTAGTTTGGAACGTGCTGAAAAGAGAGCAAAGCAAGCAGGTAAAGACTACGGTAGAGAAATTGATCCTAGATTTATCAAAGACACATGGCTAAGAGTGCAAAAAGGACTCGGTCAATTGCAAGGTATCTTTGGAAATAGATTCTTCATCATTGATAATAATCGCGGCGAACCTGATACTCAATATGTTCAGAAGTCAATGGACAAATGGCTAAAAGCTCCTCCCCAATCACACATCGCTAAAGAGTGGATTAAGAACGAGCTTCAAGCTAAACAAAGATGATTGGTGGACGATCTGGGGCTCGAACCCAGGACCTACAGGTTAAAAGCCCGTTGCTCTACCTACTGAGCTAACCGTCCGTTGTATGGTGCGAATGGGAAGGATCGAACTTCCGACCACCGCGTTATCAGCACGATGCTCTACCACTGAGCTACACTCGCATTAATTGGAGCACCGGGTAGGAATCGAACCTACTTCACTTTCGTAGCGGATTTGCAGTCCACCGCATTCCCAATCTGCCACCGATGCATTAAACTTTATAGATTTGTTATATCAACAATCAGGATGATTGTCAACCTTTATTTTCGGCCCCATTTAACTTTTAGCCAAATTCTTTCGTGAATGTAATAATCAATACTCAAGAGAATGTGCAATAACGTTGAGAAACCTGTTGCCTCTGCTAGATTGCCAGTAAACAAATATGTCCATAGAATTGTAAACACCCAGGCAGTTAACCTGTATGTTGCCATTCGTACCAGCGTTCTAGTTTTGGTTTCAGTCATTGTTATTCCTATCTTGGCGGAGAGTGAGGGATTCGAACCCTCGGTACCGATTTCTCAGTACGCCTTCTTAGCAGGAAGATGGTTTAAGCCACTCACCCAACTCTCCGTATATGTATTTACTTCTCTACGAATGCCCTTTCAAGTACGTAGTCTCCGGGCTCTCTTAATGAACCTTCTTTCATTCCGTTATTCTTGCACCAATCTGCTACTTCATAGTTGAAGTCAAGGTTGCCGCAAATCATAATCTTATCCTTAGTAGGGTCAATCTGCAATGTGTCACCCAACTGTACTGTGATGCGCTTGCCGCCCTCACCTGTAACGATAGGTATATAGTTAAGAACAGGCTTAACCATTTCTTCTAAATCGTCACCCTCAAAGCCAGTTGACAATAGATCATAGTATGCAAGATCATTGCGGCTTCTGACACTGTGAACGACATGAATCTTTTCCCAAGTCTCTAGCGTTTCAACGTCACGAATCAAACTCATGAACGGAGCAAGACCTGTACCAGTACCTAAAAGATACAATTCTCCGCCCTTTGTAAGAGCATCGTTTCTAAGCGTACCGGTTGTTTTGGGATTAAGGACAACTTCATCACCGACTTGAATATGCTGTAGTTTGCTTGTAAGCTGACCATCAGCAATTTTAATGCTCAAGAACTCTAGTTCATCTGCCCAGGGAGGACTGACTACGCTGTATGCTCTCAATACATTCTTACCATCAATGTTAAGGCCGCACATAGCAAACTCGCCTGCATTGAACTTGAATGTCTGACTGCGAGTGGTCTTAAAACTAAAGGTTCTATCGCTCCAATGATGGACGCTTGTTACTTTTTCTGTGATCATATTAGATATTTAAATGTTTCTTTGCGTTCTCAATGTAGCCGTCAATGCGTTCCTTACCAACAGGATTCATAGAGTGAACCACATGTCTAGGGAACTTAAATCCGTTTTCAGCACAATAATCAACTAACCACTTAGCTGCATCATACCCGGTCTTTTCAGGACCGTAATCTGCTTCTTTGCCCTCTGCTTCTGCAAGCATAGCAACATAATGCTGGTCTGCAAGATCGTGATCAAAGCACACGAACATGGGAACACCATATGTCTGAACTTGTCTTACGAATCCTTCGTAAGTACGGATGATATAAATCGTCTCGTAACGAGGGAACTGAACCCAATCAACTTTGTCGGGCATTCGCTCATCATCTAAAAATAGTACGTAAGACATTTATATTCCTAATAGTTGGCGGAAGCGGTGAGATTCGAACTCACGGTACCTTTCAGTACGACGGTTTTCAAGACCGTTGCTTTAAACCACTCAGCCACGCTTCCGTATTAGTATTTAAGCCCGGTTAGGGCTATGGTTAAAAAATGGTGCACCCGGCAGGACTCGAACCCGCAACCTAGCCCTTATGAGGGGCCAGCTCCACCATTGAGCTACAAGTGCATTAAACTTTGGTGGGTGAGGATGGATTCGAACCAACTCAGCGGTTACGCAACGGATTTACAGTCCGGCCCAGCTCTCCAACTCTGGCGCTCACCCATTAACTTATTTGTTCTTCCCGCACCAAGTGTCTGTCTGTGCATGACAATTAGGGCAAAGAAGACGAAGATTATCAAATGTATGATTGTGTGGATTGCCATCAATATGATCTAAATGCATAGTCAATTCTTGACCCATCCACTCTGTAATCCCACATTCTTCACATTTGTTATCTTTGATGCCTTCACTGATAAGCCTTTTCTTTAGCTTAAAAGTTTGATAAGCTGGGTATTTTCCATCTAAAATATCAGCAAGAGGAATCTTATCTTTGCTTTCTCTCTTGATATCTTTCCAAGATATACCTAACTTCTTAGCTTTTCTCCAAAGAGTTACAGTAGTAGAACCCAACTCAACTGCTGCTTCGTGCAACGTTTTGCCTGAGTTAAATTGCTCTCTTATCTGTTCTTCGGTTATAATAACTGTTCTTTGTTTCATAATCTGCACCTCAACTTTATTTATCATAAAGTGAAAAAATGCAGACTTTAATACTTATAAAAACTGATGGAGCCAACCATCAGCGAATGTCTTTACTTCATCATCTGCTGCAAAATATGCATCAACATTGTTGATTGCGTCAATGACTTCAAGAATATCTTCATCATCAATGCCTTGTTCACGCAAACTGTCTAGATAAGCAGTAAGGCTGGGGGCTGTATCAGTGCCCGGCACTTCCTGTACTACGTTTTTCTTACCAAACTCAACGTGAATAACATCGCCCATGATTGGCTCCTAATTTAGATTACTGTGCTGCTGGAGCAGTAGCTTCAACTTGTTCAGCAGGAGCTGCTTCGTTTGCTACAGCTTCACTAGCAGCAGCTTCTTCGGTTGCAACTGCTTCTGCAGGTGCTTCTTCTGCCTTGTTACAAGCAGAAAGAGTAGCAAGTGCTGCAACAGCAGCGATAGTAACAATATTCTTCATATTTTATTTCCTTGTTTTTCATTGGATCCGTTATTGGATCATACTATTTATCTGGTGACCCCTACGGGATTCGAACCCGTGTCGTCGCCGTGAAAGGGCGGTGTCCTAGGCCTCTAGACGAAGGGGCCAGACAATAAAAGTGATTGAGGAGCTAACCGTGACCCCTCACGTGCCTATTAGGTAGCAACCCCATTTCATAAACTTGGTACGAGTAGCCGGACTCGAACCGGCACGTCCAAAGGACACAAGATTTTAAGTCTCGGGCGTCTACCTATTCCGCCATACTCGCACAAAATCAAAAACCAACTATGTCAAAGAGCAGTCAATTGCTTGACTATGTTCTCTTTATACGACATGTTAGGATGAATGTCAAGAACTTTTTTGATATTGTTACACTCTGGGCAGACACATACGATAAGTTAGGTTCTTATAATTATGGTCTACAATCTTTTTAGCCTCAACAAGAAATGTTTCAAGTTCAGCCTCGTTCAGATTACACAAGCGTTCTATCTCGTTTACTATCATCCACATGCGCTTGTTGTCATCTGGCTCACCGTCATATGATTCATCAATCAAACCGTCAAATGTTTTATAACCCAAACGATGCAGCAGAGGTAAATTGTTGACCGGCTGTAGCAACATAAAAGGATGTTTTTTCTGTATAGCCTTGAACGTTTTTTCACAAAGACCTGCTATCATCGGAGTCTCTTTCTCATAGAAACTCGTACCTCCTACTATACTAAAATAGCTATTAAGATAACAATCATCTAAGGTTTGAGTTGCGAGATTCATATCGTCAAAGTTAATGCTATCTAGCGTTAGATCAGGTAAACTTACAATATCATGCTTGTGTAGTTCAAACAACTCTTTGGTTTCCTGATCTTGAAATTGCATCATATAGTCCCAAGAGTTATCCCAGTTTTTACCCTCAAAAGATTGCAAACTAACGAATCCCTGTTCAAGTAAATTTTTAGCCTTTAGATGAGACACTAACGATAATCTGCATGGTCTCCATCGTCTGTTTAGACTCATGAACTTTTTAGGGTAGGGCTTAATATGCAAAGTATCCAATGGCGGAGCAATATTACGTGCTACCATTCTTTCAAAGATAGACACCCAATGAGCCTGAATATTTGGCAAGTTTCTTTCTAGTGCAACTTTAGTAGCAATTTCTTCAATTCTAGAATTTGCACTGAACAGAACGATAGACTCAGCAGGAATAGAAAGGTCCTTTACTGCAAAATCATATATGGCTTCGGGAACGTCAATAAAAACTTCATACTCTGATCCAATAGACAGAAATATGTTCTTGTTTCTTATTTCCTGTAGGATATCTTTCGGTAATACATCCTTTAAAAACTTCAATGATCTTCCATCAAAGCATGTAACATGCCAGTAGGATTTGCCTGCAAAGTTGTAGAAGGATTCTAGAAAGTTTCTATCTTTAGAAGCTTTAGTAGGACCTGTATCGGGATGCAGATAATATAAATCGTTCTTGTTTAGTATTGGCATATTATATTTAGTTTGGCACAGGTGCCAGGATTCGAACCCGGACGAACGGTTTTGGAGACCGTCATGCTACCGTTAACATCACACCTGCACGAATTTTTAGAAGTGAACTACGCCTGAATCAATGACTGGATGCTCATCATCTGTGCGATCAACAACAGTATAGGTTAACTTTGTTGTTCCAAACTCTTTGAGCATTTCAGCAACATCTTCTAGCTGAAAGTCTTTGCAACTGTAAAGATCAAACTTATAGAAAGCTGGCTTATCGTCCTCGCTTCCCCAAAAATGTATGCTACTATGACTAGTAGTGATTCCTACCATTCCAGTAACTCCTTCGTTACCTTCATCATCGCACCAAACGCAAATAGGATCAATTAGCACTTTCATATCTACTGCTGCCACCAAACGGCGGAACCAATCGTGAAGTGCGGGGACAAATGCAGGGCCAGGTGCCTCTGCTAGGTATCCTGTGACAAGGACATGCTTATTAACTTGAGCCAACTCATAAAACCTTTCGTTTCAATTTTACTGTCAGACAGTGAATAACTATTTATCATAAAAAATAAAACCACAGATATTATATCTGTAGTTTTAACGAAAAATGGTACCTCGTGACGGGATTGAACCGCCGGCCTTATCCGTGTAAAGGATCTGCTCTACCGCTGAGCTAACGAGGCACAATAACAATGTATGGTCGGGAATGTAGGATTCGAACCTACGACCCCCTGCTCCCAAAGCAGGTGCGCTACCAGACTGCGCTAATCCCCGATCTTGTTCTTAACTTATACAACATATTTATGTGTATGTCAAGTAGTTTTTTCTTTCCATTCTGAAATGGAAATATGTTCCCTATCATTCAAAAGTTTACAATATAGAGCATATTCTTTTTCTAAATCAGAAAGAGAAAAATACGTATTTTGTACATACACTGCTTTAGGGTCAGTATGTCCCTTAGAGTTAGTAACCGGACTTTGAAATAGGCCAGTTTTCCTAGGTATATACTCTACTAACTTATCAAAGTCAATTATTCTAAATGGTTTATCTACTATCTTGTAGAGAAACGGATTACAGTGTAGATAAAAAATTACAAATTCATCAACAAACTCTTTACTAAAGTCTTTCCCTATCCTGTTACTTAGCGTGTCTACTAAGGGCAGGGCAGCTAAAATCTCCGGTATTCCCTTTACAGCAGAAACTACACGATCTAGCGGATTGCGTAATACTATGATTAACTCATTGCTATATGCTGTAGGGAAATGCTTCTGTCTATCGGCGTCAATATTGAAGTAGTGACGCATGTTTGTATTACCACACCGTGTATTAGCAAATACTTTTAATTTTCCATTGTCGTGATAGAACATGTTTTTTCTGTGTTTGGTGGAGACTAGGGGGTTCGAACCCCTGACCTACGGCTTGCAAAGCCGTCGCTCTCCCAACTGAGCTAAGTCCCCGTAAAACTATTTATATTGCGCTAACAATGTCAAAGAAAAAGAATGGCGACCCCGGCAGGGCTCGAACCTGCAACCCCAAGTTTAGAAGACTCGTACTCTATCCAGTTGAGCTACGGGGCCAATCTCTTATTTACTTTATCAATATAGTGCATCTTAAAGGAAAAGTCAACAGTTTTTTTCTGTTGACTTAACCTTTTTATCTGGTGCCTCCTGTCAGATTCGAACTGACGACCTATCGCTTACAAGGCGATTGCTCTGGCCAACTGAGCTAAGAAGGCATTTAAGTTTGGCTCCCTGAGAAGGATTCGAACCTCCGACCAATTGATTAACAGTCAACTGCGCTACCGCTGCGCCATCAGGGAATGAACTGTTTGAACTATTTAATCTTGTTATAGCAGCTTGACAAATAAATGTCAACCGTTTAATTGCTCTACGCAATAGTACCTAACCTCTATGTTTATAGAGGCTTCAAGCGCATACTTGTACTTTTCACCGGTCTCCTTACACGCTTCAATAGACTCTTGTGGCACATTTTCTTGCCACAAGAGTTCTACCTTCTTTGTATGAGGGTTCATGTAAAATACATAAGCGATCAGTAGTATTTTCATATACTACTTTTAACATGTTATTAACTATATGTCAAGCCGCTATTTGCAAGATTCTACTGTGCTTAGGGACACCTGAAATCAAGTAGTCCATCTGATCTGCAAGAATGCTGCGATTCTGCAAAATCAAACTCTCATAGTGGTTCGGCTCGTAAGGAACATATCTCAATTCCATACCCGATTCCTTAAGAGACTTACAACCCTTCTTTTGGTTGCAGTTAAAGCAAGCAGTAACAACGTTCATCCACGTGTCCTCACCACCGTGGTAACGAGGAACAATGTGGTCACGACTCAAATCATACTTGCTTACAAAGTGCTTTCCACAGTAAGCACAGATATGACGGTCACGAGCGAACAAGGTTTGGTTAGTCAAGATAACCTTGTTGTGCTTCTTGAAATCAAAGCCATTACCCTTTACAGCGATAATGCTGGGAGTCTCAAGATAACTTTGCTCACCGTTGCTTTGAATACCACCGCGGTATCTGGCAACTACATCACCTAGAGTCCATGCTACCAGGTTCTTTGCGTGATACGAAATTGCTTCGTCGTGGGAGACCCACGTGCGCGGGATACCCGATATGTCTAAGGCTAGTACTGCCATGTTATGCTCCTGTCTTTTAAAATATTTAGACTGTCTATATTATATACACTATGATTGGACTTAATGCAACCAAAATCTATAAATAAATTATCAGTCTTCTAGTTTGATAGATTCTAGTACTGATAAGAAACTAGCGCGGTGCGCTTCATTCCATATCATATACTGCATCCATTGTCTTGTTCCTTTTAGCATTACGGGCCCAAACGGTTCCATAGGGTGTATTCTGACCCCGGGTCTAGCATAATGCTTGCCATCTTTAAACTCATAGGTAGGAAAGTTCTTAGGATCATTAAGCTTTCCGTACCCATAAAATAATTTCTTGTTATATTCGTTCACCGAAGAGAAAGCACCGTGTCTTCCTTCTTCCATACTAATGTCAACTGACATAGAAAATATGTCCCCGTGAACCAATGGGAGAAAAACCCCCGGCACCGTGTAACTGCGAGAACTCAAATGCGTCATGTATGGATCAATATCGGATACACTAAATCCGCTACCGCACAAAATGTGATCATCTTCTGTGTAGATGATGTAGCCATTTCCTTCCCCATCGTATCGCTTTTCTTTATAAAGCAGATAGAGAAAACTTGCAGGATTGTTCTCCCAATCAATAGGAGTCATATTTGCTGCGCCCGGACGAGTATCATTGAGTGCATGATTGCAGAAGGGTAGAATCTTGTCTATTGGATAAGAACTATCAAGTCTTACAAATTTTTTCATAAATCCTAGCTTTTGGTATGTTCAATCTCTTTTTACAATCTTCTAAGTCTTCGTGTATCATAGTCTCAAAGTTTTCACCTAGAATCCATTTTGCTTTCTTGCCGCGATAATAACCTTCTGCAATTGCGGCAAGTTTCAATGGATGAAATCTTACTTTGACAAACCCAATGAGAAGTAGAATTCCCCAACTTGGCAAACCCTGCTGTGCATAACTGAACGCTAGCATCGCAACTTCCCCTAATGTATCCGTCTTATATCCAGTGAGGGTATGAAATAGATCGTGCGTGTCTCTATATCGTCTTGCCATCCACATGTAAGGATGCTTAGAATTAATCCAGTCTCTGTTCTTTCTGCCTCGTTGACTTAGTTTAGTCAATGTTTCAAGCGAAAACGGCAACTCGTTAATTAATACGTTGCCTACAGTGTTTTCAGAGCATGTATCTAGCGTACCATACAAGTCAGTGAACTCTGGGAGTTTACATGCAATCTCTCCGCCCTCCGCTGTTTCCAGTAGCTTATCGTAGAGCTTCTTTAAACGAGGACCATTAACCGCATGCGCTAATGCAAAAATGTATTGAGTCTTGGTATGATCTTTTAGCAGCACTTTGGATAGCTTAGCGGCTTCTTTCCACCTAATAGAAAAATCTAATTTAGTCATATAAGCACTCCAACTGGAAAGATCGTAGAATATTTATCTGCTCATTGGTTATGCCATCCCAAAACATCTTTGCCTCTTCATGTGGATCAACCTTACATGCTGCAAAACATGCACCAGGATCAGTAACATCATAGAGATAGATATGTTGACTGCTTAGTAAGACGTAATCTAGCTTTCCTTCACGCTGTATCAATTTCAACAGCATACCCTGCTTTACATCTTCTCCACTAGATACATGTTCGTCATAGCATAAAAGCGATGCTGCTTTTCTATTCATTAGAACAAAGCGATTAAGTGCGTTTCCTTGCTCGGATGCAACTCTCTTAAGCTTAACAACGTGAATGTTTAATCTCTTGAGATTCTTTGGATCAGTGTTGTCAATGCTTCTCTTTAAGAGTACTGGATGATCTTGCCATTCAGTCACTGGCATCGTTTCGTTATTAAGTAGAACGAGACCATCAATCAGGCCAAGAATGTCAGGATTTCTGTCAGTGGCAATTGACGCTAGCTTTTCAACAGCATTTGGTAGCAAGATATCATCACCATCAACTGGAATAAAATGCGTGTATTCGGTCTGTAAGAAATACGATATCAACGAGTTTTTGCCTTTGCCAGGCTTGCCATTGCTCTCAGTGAGTACAAATTTCAATCCATTCTTCTCAGATAGCGATGCTGCAAGAGTCTGATACTGTTTATCTAGCGAATTGATAACGACTACTACATGTGCAGGATCAGCCTGCACCAAGACGGACTTAATGCAGCGTTCAAGTTTGTCAATTCTTTCAGAAGTTAGGATGCCTATTAGTATCTGCATCAACTATTTAATATAAACTTTGGTGCCCAAGAAAAGACTCGAACTTTCACGGGCTTTCGCCCACAACGACCTCAACGTTGCGTGTCTACCATTCCACCACCTGGGCATTCTAATTGGTGCACCCACCAGGATTCGAACCTGGACAAGCCGCTAATCTGGCGCTACGGGATATAAGTCCGCTGTTCTACCGTTAAACTATAGGTGCGTTAAATTTTAAAAGTGAATGCAAAAGAAAGCGTATTGTCTTCACGCCAGTCTTTTGTGTACAAGTCTTGGATTGAGAAACTTGCTTTCTCGCTCAACTTGTACTTGATTTCTGCTCTGTTCTGAATGAAGGTTCTAGAACCCTGTTCAATCATAAACTGATTGCTTAATGTGATAACTTTGCTTAGATTGTGTCTAATCCATAAGCTATCTCTAACTACAACATCACTGAAACCATCGGTACCGTGCTTGTAGCCAACACTCAATTCGTTAGATATCTTAGTGTTGTCGTTCTTTACAATTCTAAAGCCATGACCGATGCTGTAGACAACTTGATCTTCTGCAAAGCTTCTAGGATCGTGTCTATATCTAACAGCAGCTTGCAAATAATGATCAGGATGAATATCTTGATTGATCTTAGCGAATGCATTAATCTGCTCTCTAGCAGTTACTCCATTTGAAGTCTTGTACAAAATATCAGTCTCAACTGAATACTCTCTAGGACCAGTGTCTGTAACGTGTTTAAACGCCCCCGTCAGCACAATTGTATCATCATTGATAACTGTACCTCCCAGCGAACCAGTTGTTTGTCTCTCAACCTGCGCATAAGCGGGGAAAGAAAATAATAATGCTACTGATACTATAAGTGTTCTAATCATGGCAATCTCCAAACTACTATTTAGTAGTTTGGTGCCTCGTGAGGGACTTGAACCCCCGACCTTCACTTTACGAAAGTGTTGCACTACCGCTGTGCTAACGAGGCAGTATTATTTTACGTTTTGGAACGTAGTAATACTGTAGCGACCAGTCATTGGCTCATCACTTAGCATTTTGATAGGAGTCACTGAATGGTTTAAGACAGACGGAAACATTATCATCTTGTTTGATTCGCAAGGAATAGAATAATCATATTCATCAAAGACAAGTTCGCCGCCTTCAAAATTTTTAGGGTCTTTATACAAGAAAAGACTGTTGGTAAAGATACTAACATCCTTGTGAGATTCATAACCATCATCGTTTTCATAATATTGAAGATGGAAATAATAAGTTCTAGCTTTAGGATAGAGTCTATAGTAGTATCCTGTTTCATACATGGCTAGTTTTGCTAGGTCTTCGTTGTGAAAGAGCTTAACCAAATACTCTAAAATGTACGAAACATTAGTTTGATAGTTGTAAATATCATGAAGACCCAATGCTCTATTATGTTTTAGGAAATTACCACGGTCATCCTTTGCAGAACCACCATCAAACCCGTTTTCCCCTACTCGCATCAGTCTAGGCTGCAAGAACTCAATTTCAGTCCAAACGTTTTTAAGTTCTTCCGGGGTGAATACATCGTGAATGATAATGTGTTCAAACGGTTCAGTTAATGCTTCAAATCTCATTGCAATATTTATAAGCGTTATGATAGCTTTTACAATTATATTTGCGCTTGAGTGATAAATAATATTATGAGCAACATTATCTTACCCCTGGACACCTTAGACTTTTCTGCATCAATTGCGGAAATTAGCCCGTACCTTGTAAATCAACTTGTTAACTTAACAACCAGTGATAGGTCCAAAGTTGATTTCATCCTAGTAGAAACTAGCGATTTACCTGTAACAAGCGAATTACTATCTCAGTTGAACGTGACAATGTTAAACGCGGTCTACATGGAAGTTCAAGGAGGCAGTGAGTACTATCAAGGTGCACAAATCAATAGCTGCATTATCTTACCGCTAGAAGAAACTGAATCTACAATCGGAGCTTATTCTGCTCCTATCGGTTCTCCGCGTCTTCCTGATCTAGCAAACGGATATAACAAAGAAGACTGCACCCTAATTGAAAGTTATTCACTAGATCAACCAGTGTTTACTGGATGTGAGATTGAAGATGCAGAACTTGTCTATTCATTCCAAGTACCAGAAGGTACGTTATACAAAGCTATAATAATTTTCCTTAACGAAAATACTATTTCTGAATAAACATTCAATTTAATGCAACGTCGGGAATCGAACCCAACTCCTGGCCTCTTGATGCCTACCCATCCTCCCGGACTCTCGGACTTCCTGTGCTACCATTACACCACGCTGCAAACTTGGTGCCCGTAGAGGGACTTGAACCCCCACACCTTTTGGGTACCTGATTTTGAGTCAGGCGCGTCTACCGATTTCACCATACGGGCAAGAAACTGAATGAGTGTAGCGCCCTAGGATGGCCTTTGCGTCGCCGCACTACACTCTACGCAAACTTAGAAACTGGGCCCGGGATATTTTACAAGCATACGGGCGGCGCTTGCCGTTTTGTTTTCATCATATAATCCGAGGGTATATATGATGGTTCAGCAGACGATACTGCTTGTTAGTGTCGGTTCAGCAGTTCGGGTTCTGTTTCTAGTGACCCTCATAGTGTGCCTTGAAGCATTGTTCTAGACCAATGACTTCTTCCGATTTCTGAATCTTGGTACGGATGAAGGGACTCGAACCCCCACGATGTGAATCGCCAGGACCTAAACCTGGTGCGTCTACCAATTCCGCCACATCCGCATGGTATAAATGTATTTACTCGTCGTGACTCGTATCTCAAATAAAGTCACTGATAGTATCTTTCAACTACTGCTACAGCCTTCGGGTACATAGGAGAGAATTGAGAATGTCTCCTATCACATACGGCATACCGTACACACACGAGTAAAAAAGGATTGAGTAAATGTGCATAGGATTCGAACCTATCCCTGGCGCCCCTTTCAATAGAGTACTAAGTCTGCAAACGTTTTCTCTACATACTCCGGGCCCCTGTGCCAACCGGATACACCTCACAACCTGTAAACTCTAATTGCAGTTATTGCTTACAGTCTCAAAACTGGTGCACGGGGACGGACTTGAACCGCCGACACCCTGGGCTTCAACCAAGTGCTCTACCAACTGAGCTACCCGTGCAAAAAAAATATAAAAATGTCAAAGAGCATAGAGAACGAAACTAACTAAGACTTTCCGACGCTCTCTATATTCTCTTTATAGCAAACAACGACACCGTTGTCAACCTTTTTTATGGTAGCCCGAACGGGTTTCGATCCCGCTTCTTCTCCTTGAAAGGGAGGTATCCTAGCCACTAGACGACCGGGCCATGTATTGGTGGAGCCTAGCGGGATCGAACCGCTGACCTACACACTGCCAGTGTGTCGCTCTCCCGGCTGAGCTAAGGCCCCAAAATTTTGTTAATTATATAACCAGTGAAGTTCAGGAAACGTTTTTATAAAATCAGTTCCCCTAACCCTATCCAATTTAGAATATTCTTTCATGTGCTTCAAGTAAGCTTCCGTTTGCTCATCAAAAAATTCCATATCCTGCTGATTCATTTTTCGCAGTTCTTTTATTTTACTGATTCCAGCGCATAGCATATCTTTTTTAGAGGTATAGAACTTAGAATCAGTAATAACATTAGTGCAATACCAAACTTGAAAATCGTCCAAAGATTTTTCAACTAGTTCCCAATGATCCTGAGGCATATTCATAATACTGAGGTGATTTGGATTTCTCAATAAATTACACAAAAGAAAATATTCAAACAATGCATTAGAGTCCCCAAACGTAGAAAACTGATATGCTTCCTTGTTTATAATTTCTTGAATGATCTCCTGTAACCTATGCACATTAAGTGAACTCACCACCGGTGAATATACTAACAAGTGAGTATACTCTCCGTCAACGTTCATCTGATCAAAAGATTCTCGTATTTTCTTAAGATTTTCTGCAATAGAATTCCAGTCTCCGGGCCAACGTATGTAATTGAATCTTTCACCAACTTCATCAACACTTGCTACAACAACAACTGACTTGAACTTCTTCCAATAATCTAGTACGCTCTTTTCTTTGTAGCGAAGGGTACTACAATTAGAAGAATACCTTAATTCCACTTCACTGCATCTATCGTTCTCTATTAGCTTATCAAGTGTGTACCAATGATATTCTGACAACAATGGTTCGCCGCCTGCAAAATATATAGTTTCAACACTATCTAAATTATCATCTATCAATTTATATGCAAGCTGCTTATCCTGAGGCTCAATAAACTTTGATCCTTCTATAGGATAACCTAACTTCTTCATCAAGTCAAACCAACTAGAACTCAATGCATGACCGCAAGTTATACATGCTTGATTACACTTGTTAGTGAATCTAAAATCAAGATATTTTAGCTTGCTAGTCTTCAACTCTCCTGTTGGCAACAATTGTTCTACATACTCGTCATAGTCTTTGGAATATTTTGCATTTGCTATAGTTCTAGCACTTGTCTCGCTGAACTTTTCAGTATCGTAGCAAAACGAACAGATAGGGTTTTTCTCCCCTTTGATCATGTTTTTTCTAAACTCTTTGTAGTTTTCACCATTCCATATTTCATTCCAGTCAGAAACTTCATTTATGTTTCCTAAGGGTTCTTTAGTCATGTCTCCTACGCAACAAGGCATAACCGCACCGTTTGGGGAAACATAAGTGTGAAGTAGCCCTAACATGCAAAAGGATGGATTAGAATTTAGATTATGTTCTTTAGTCATATAGACAATATTTATAGTGAGGGTTTGTCCAGTCACGATTTCCACAGACGGATAAATTACAGCCTACCCACAATGCTCTAACCTCTGAATCTCTCGGGGGAGTTGCACTGTCCCCCTTCCTCTACAAAGCTAGTGTGCAACGCTTTACAGAGAGTACCTCTTTAAACTGGTCGGGAATGTAGGATTCGAACCTACGATCTCCTGGCCCCAAACCAGGCGGATTAAACCAGACTTTCCTAATTCCCGTTGAATTGGTCGGGGTAGCCGGATTTGAACCGACGACCACTTGTCCCCCAGACAAGTGCGCTACCAGGCTGCGCTATACCCCGTTATAAATTATGCAGTTTAGGTCGGGCAGGATTTGAACCTGCAAATGCCCGTAAGCAAAGTCCGGCTCATCACCAGATGTGTATACCAATTTCCACCACCGGTAACATTCGTCTATACTGCATATCTTTGGCGGAGTCGGTGGGATTTGAACCCACGGTACCCTTGCAGGTACAACACCTTTCCAGGGTGTCACAATCGGCCGCTCTGTCACGACTCCGTGATTTGGCGCGCCCGCTTATTTTCTATACTGGGGCTACTTTCGGAAGGTAGTCCATGCATGCGGACGCATAAGAATGGAGCCAGCGGCGACGGTGTTTTCGTCACTACTATAGTGGGTATCACTCGCCGGCATAAATTAAAGTCCGAGAAAATGCATTACTAGCTTGAAGGGCCAAACATGTTCCCAGAGAAAGTGTTCTAACGGATAACTGATAGTTACACCAATCCAAAACCTATAGTCGGTTAGGAGGTTAGTGCATGAATTCATACACCTAACTAAAAGTCCGGTCTTTTTATCTTCGTGATAATGAGGTTCTTGCAATGGCATAAAGTATCCTTAAAAATGGTACACCCTATCTGGTTTGAACAGATGACCTTCGCTGAGTCAAAGCGATGCTCTACCGCTGAGCTAAGGGTGCATGAAACTGGGGTGAAAGACGGGACTCGAACCCGCGACATTCGGTACCACAAACCGACGCTCTAACCAACTGAGCTACAATCACCATGAATTGGCATACCCTGTAGGAGTTGAACCCACGCTGCCTGGGTTGGAACCAGGAGTGCTACCGTAACACTTAGGGCATATAAACGGCTGTAACGCAAGTATGGGCCATTAAGCAAGTAATGAAGCATTGGTTACAATTTAAACGGGACACGTACCGTAAGAAACTGGCTGACTAAGTAGGACTTGAACCTACATAACCTTCGTTAACAGCGAAGTGCATTACCATTATGCTATTAGCCAATGAAACTGGTGCAACCAAAAGGACTTGAACCTTTAACCTTCGGTTTCGTAGACCGATGCTCTATCCAGTTGAGCTATGGCTGCGTGAAAATTTGGTGGACCCTGTAGGACTTGAACCTACAACCTTCGGTTTCGAAGACCGACATTCTATCCAGTTGAACTAAGGATCCGATAAATATTATTATGAACGTATATTATATAAACATTGTCTTTTTCTTTAGACTATATGACGGAGAAGCAAAAGAGCCGGATAGCATAGAATTTTTGAGATCCTTAATCAGAAACAAAGATAACAAAGTAATACTGACAGTACTGTATGAGGCGTGGCCCCATACCCAAATACTATCTATATTAGATATGCTAGAAGTTACCCCAAAGCAAGATAATGTTGTGCTACTAATGGATACTTATACCTACAGTAACCCAGACATTTGGAAAAATGTAAATGTAGTGAAATACGATTCTTGGCTATGTAGACTCTACCACGACGAACTCCCACCAAAGGAGCCAAATTTAGATGCTAACAAATTTCTCTTTATCATGGGGAAACCTCACAAAAAACAAAGAATATTTCCATTGTATGATTTATATCAAAGAAACTGCTTAGAAGGATGTGAATGGTCATTTCATTATCATTCAGAACTAGAAGATGCTGTGAGACCGCATTTACCAAACATGTCAGATGACGAATATCAAAATTTTATAGCCGATACAACACGGACCATTGATACGATCAGCCCGGTTTTACAAGAAGACTCGTTAGATTTTCATAGAGTAGCATTTAATTCAACTGCTGACCTTTTTTCAAAAGCATCAGTAAGTTTAGTTACCGAAACTATGTTCCGTCGTGAACTCTCTTGGTTCATCACTGAGAAGACTTGGAAAGCTGTCCAAAATCTTCATCCTTTTGTCTTAATAGGATATAAGGAAACATATGAATATTTAGAATCTCTAGGCATTGATACATTTCAGTATGCAGTAAAACATACACATGACAAGTTAGTAGGATCAGATGAAGACATAATTAAGATGTGTGTTGACAATGTGTTATACATGATGGAAAACAAAACATATCATATGGAAGAACTTAAAAGCTCTGTTCTGCATAACTATAGTGTATATGAGAATTTAGCACTCACTTATAGTGAGAAGATGAATCCAGCAATGCTGGATAATATGTTTTGGTCACTACCATATCATAAAGTAAAAAGCGATATTGCCCTAGATGTTTACGAAAAACTTTGGGGCAAGAATGGTGCTGACGGTGAGGATTGAACTCACGACCTCTTCATTACCAATGAAGTGCTACTACCACTGAGCTACGTCAGCATTGATTTGGATGCCCCTCTAGGACTCGAACCTAGGTTGACGGATTCAAAGTCCGCTCTCTTACCACTAGAGGAAGGG
>JACCDX011087575.1_pt1 | contig 29780 bp, 31 predicted proteins | sample 7449681 | NCBI WGS metagenome assembly JACCDX01 (sample SAMN15323450, study PRJNA562643) | freshwater metagenome | isolation source: river surface water | place: USA:Blue River Watershed | collected 2017-08-18
AAGGCATTCACACAGTTGGCGAACTAGTTAATCGTTCTGAGGCTGATCTACTTGATATCCGTAACTTCGGTAGCAGGTCGATCGATGAAGTTAAGGCGAAGCTAGTTTCAATGGGTCTCTCATTGAAGGATAGCCCAGCAGGCTTCGATCCAACTCAGCATGCAAATTACAATGCTCATGAAGATGAGATTGCGGAATAACGGCGAGTAAGAAGGAAAAAAGAAAATGCCAACACCATCAAAAGGCCCACGCCTCGGAAGCGGTCCAGCTCACGAGCGTTTGCTTCTAGCAACACTCGCTGAACAGCTATTCCAGCACGGCAAGATAACCACAACTGAGACAAAGGCAAAGCGTCTTCGCCCATACGCAGAGAAGCTAATTACCTTTGCAAAGCGTGGAGACCTTGCAGCACGTCGCGAAGTTCTAGCGAAGATTTCTAATAAGTCAGTAGTGCACACACTATTTACTGAAATTGGTCCACGCATGGCTGATCGCAATGGCGGCTACACACGTATTACAAAGATCGGTCCACGCAAAGGCGATAACGCGCCTATGGCAGTGATCGAGGTTCTCTAATCCGTCATGAATCAACCCACTCTCGCACCTGAGAGTGGGTTTTTTCGTGTCCGCATTTTGTTGGGATACGACGGGACAAACTTCTTCGGCTGGGGTCGCCAGAATGATGTGCGCACAGTTCAAGGTGAACTCGAATCAGTTTTAAGTACTTTATATCGCCAGAATATTGAAACAGTTGTTGCGGGACGCACTGATGCCGGGGTGCATGCAACCGGACAGGTAGCGCATGCGGATCTACCCGAAGGTGATTTTGGTTTTGAATTAGATTCTTTAGTTTATAAATTAAATCGAATTTTGCCAGAGGATATTCGCGTTAAATCCATAGAACGTGCAAGCGATAATTTCCATGCACGCTACGGTGCGCTTCGCCGTCACTACGTTTATAAAATCCAAGATGGCAACGGAATTGTCGAACCAATAAAGCGAATTGATATCGCGCCTTGGTACCGAGATTTAGATATTGATTTAATGAATGAGGCAGCTAAATCGCTACTCGGCGAACATGACTTCTTTAGCTATGCGAAATTTCGCGCCAATGCAACCACGATTCGTGATTTGCAACGTTTTGATTTTGAAAGAATGGATGATGGAGTAATCATTTCGCACATCACAGCTGATGCTTTCTGCTACAACATGGTTAGAGCGTTAATTGGCACTATGGTTTACATAGGTGAGGGAAGATTTCCTATCTCTTGGGCTAAAGAAGTCCTAGATAAGAAGGAACGCCCTTCGGATTCAGTAGTTTTCCCAGCAAATGGCTTAACTTTTGTTGGAGTTGATTACCCAACTGATGAAGAGATGGTTGAAAGATTTAAGAAAGTATTGGCGCGACGAGCGCTAAGTATCGATGAAGATGAGGAAGAGTAATTGGGCCATATAGATGTAAGCGGCGTTGAATTTTCGCTATCTGATGGTCGAGTTCTTCTTAACGAAGTCTCATTTCGCGTTGGAGATGGCCATAAAGTCGCGTTAATTGGGCCAAATGGTTCAGGTAAAACCACGCTACTTAAGATGATTGCTGGAGATTTAGAACCCGAAGAGGGAAGCGTTGCAATTACCGGCGGACTTGGAGTGATGCGCCAGTTCATCGGAAGTGTTCGCGATGATTCAACGGTTCGCGACCTTTTACTTTCGGTTGCGCCAAAGCGAATTCGCGATGCCGCAGAAGCAATCAAAATTACCGAAGCCCGTATGTATGAAACCGCCGAAGAGAAAGATCAGATGGCTTATGCAGAGGCGATTGTTGAATGGGGCGACGCCGGTGGTTATGACTTCGAAGTTATTTGGGATACCTGCTGCACTGAAGCGCTCGGTAAACCATTCGATAAAGTTCAAGATCGATTAGTTAATACTTTATCTGGTGGCGAACAGAAGAAGTTAGTGGTTCGCGCACTTATGGAAGGCCCGGAAGAGACCTTACTTCTTGACGAACCAGATAACTATTTAGATGTGCCTTCAAAGCGTTGGTTAGAACAGGTCATTAAAGAGACCAAGAAGACTGTACTTTTCGTAAGCCACGATCGCGAACTATTAGAGGAAGTTGCGACAAAGATTGTTGCGCTCGAACAAGGTCATAACGGAAATACTGCCTGGGTTCATGGGGGAAAATTCTCTACTTGGCATGAAGCGCGCCGCGCCCGAAATGAAAGATTCGCTGAAGTTTTATTACGCTGGGAACAAGAACATACTCGTTTGAAAGAGTTGGTTTTAACGCTACGCAATCAAGCGAAATCTTCACCAGATATGGCTTCTAAATATCGCGCGATGCAGACTCGTCTTCGTAAATTCGAGGAACTTGGTGCGCCACCTGCACCACCTATCGAACAGAATGTCCGCGTAGCTCTTAAAGGTGGACGTACTGGTGTTCGTGCACTTACCTTTGAAAACTTTGCCCTTAATGGACTTACTGAGCCATTTAATTTCGAAGTCTTTTACGGTGATCGCGTTGCAGTTTTGGGTAAGAACGGAACCGGCAAATCACACTTTTTACGTTTAATTGGCGGAGATAAGACCGTTAAATATTCAGGTGAATTTAAATATGGTGCGCGTGTAGAAGTCGGTTACTTTGCACAAACTCATGCCCACCCAGAGTTCGAAAATAAGACTCTTTTAGAGATTCTTTGGGAAGAACATTCACTGCAATTAGGCGCAGCGAAATCGGTATTGGGTAAGTACGAAATTGATCAAGCTGCCAACCAGAAGTTCTCACAACTATCTGGCGGACAACAAGCGCGATTCCAAGTTTTATTACTTGAATTAGCTGGCGATACTTTGTTATTACTCGATGAGCCAACAGATAACTTAGATCTTGCTAGCGCGGAAAGTTTGGAGAATGCGCTCAACCAATATGAAGGCACCGTTCTGACTGTAACCCACGACCGCTGGTTCTGCCGCGGCTTCACCAGATTCCTGATTTTCGGGGCAAATGGCCACGTATACGAGTCCAATGAGCCGGTATTTGACCATTGAAGTAGGTAATTACGCCTCGTTTTGACCCTATTCACGGCGAAAGGTAAAGTTTGCCCTCTGCCGGACCTCATGGTCTGCTAGATAATCAGAAGTAATTGAAGGAGTAAGTAGCGTGCGCACATATAGCCCAAAGCCTGGCGATGCTGTCCGTAAATGGCACATCATCGATGCAGAAGACGTAGTTCTTGGTCGTCTTGCAACTCATGCTGCAGCGTTGCTACGCGGTAAGCACAAGCCAACATTTGCAGCTCACATGGATATGGGCGATTTCGTAATCGTCATCAATGCAGAGAAGATCGCACTTTCAGGTAACAAGGTTAACCAGAAGCTTGCTCACCGCCACTCAGGTTTCCCAGGCGGTTTAACTTCAACAGTTTACGGTGAATTGCTAGAGAAGCATCCAACACGTGCAGTTGAAAAGGCAATCAAGGGAATGCTTCCAAAGAATTCAATCGGTCGCGCACAAGCTGCAAAGCTAAAAGTTTATGCAGGTGCAGAGCACCCGCACTCAGCACAAGCACCAACTCCATTTGTATTTGATCAAGTTTCACAGATTGTTAAGAAGTAAGGGAAAAGAAATAAATGTCAGATAAGAACTTGCTAGAAGACGATGTAGTTCCTACTTCTTACTCTTCATCAACACCAGCAGCAGCAACAAACCGTCCAGCAGTTAAGGCGCCAGGTGCAGGTACCGGTCGCCGTAAGGAAGCAGTTGCACGCGTTCGTTTAACTCCAGGTTCTGGTCGTTGGATTGTTAATGGCAAAGCTCTTCCAGATTATTTCCCAAACAAGGTTCACCAGCAATTAGTTTCTGAACCATTCCGCACAGTTGGTGCTGAGAACCAGTACGACATCTTTGCTCGCATTGATGGTGGTGGAGTTTCTGGCCAAGCTGGTGCACTTCGACTTGGTATCGCACGTGCGCTAAATGCAATCGATGTTGATGCAAACCGTCCAGCGCTTAAGAAGGCTGGATTCCTAACACGTGATGCACGCGTTATTGAACGTAAGAAGTACGGCCTAAAGAAGGCTCGTAAGCGTTCACAGTACTCAAAGCGTTAATTCACTTTCGCTTATGGGCGATCAGCAACGTCTCTTCGGTACCGATGGTATTCGTGGCTTAGCTAATCGCGATCTAACTGCTGAACTTGCACTTAATGTTTCTGTTGCCGCAGCGCACATTCTTGTTGAGAACATTAAAGACCATCGGCCAAAAGCAATTGTTGGTAGCGATTCGCGCGCATCTGGAGAGTTTCTAGAAGCTGCGGTTGTTGCTGGTCTAACTAGCGCAGGCGTTGATGTTTATCGCGTCGGAGTTTTGCCGACACCAGCAATTGCATATTTAGTTGCATCAAGTGGCGCTGATCTTGGCGTGATGCTCTCTGCATCTCATAACCCAATGCCTGATAACGGAATTAAGTTATTTGCACGCGGTGGCGGAAAGCTAGATGATGCGATTGAAGATCAGATTCAAGCGAGAATGTCTGAACCATGGGAACGCCCAACAGGTCGCGGAGTTGGTCGCGTGATTGAAGATAAAGACGCCGCTAATCGATACATCGAATATCTTCTTTCTACAGTTTTACAGAAGCTAGATGGTCTAAAAGTTGTAGTTGATTGTGCAAATGGCGCCGCTAGTTTCGTAGCTCCAGAAGCGTTACGCCGTGCGGGTGCCGAAGTGATTGCGATTGCAAATACCCCTGATGGCTGGAATATAAATGATGGTGTTGGTTCGACACATTTAGATTTCTTAAAATCAGAAGTTAAGAAAAATGGCGCCGATTTAGGAATTGCTCATGATGGCGATGCAGATCGCTGTCTGGCAGTTGATGCTGAAGGCGTAGAAGTTGACGGAGATCAGATCATTGCAATCTTGGCAGCCGGCTTAAATTCTCGAGGCGAGTTGGCAAAGTCAACTGTGGTTTCAACAGTTATGAGCAATTTAGGTTTCTTCAAGGCGATGGAAGCCGCTGGCATCAAAGTTGAAGTGACTAACGTTGGTGATCGCTATGTTCTAGAGAAGATGCTTTCTGATGATTTAACTTTAGGTGGCGAACAATCCGGCCATGTTATATATCGTAAATTTGCAAACACTGGCGATGGAATTCTTACTGCGCTAACTCTCCTTCAAGAGGTAAAACGATCAGGTAAATCTCTTAAAGATGCTGCTTCAATTATGCAGAAATTCCCGCAAATTCTTATCAATGTGAAAGATGTTGCTAAGGAGAAACTCGCTTCATCTGTAGCAATTAAATCTGCAGTTGAAAAGAGCGAGGCAGAGCTAAATGGCGCTGGTCGTGTTTTATTACGTGCTTCTGGCACCGAAGCCTTGGTTCGCGTGATGGTTGAAGCCTCCACTGATACTCTTGCCTCTAGCGTTGCAACAGAGCTTGCAGAGGTAGTTAAGAGAGAACTGGGGAAGTAAAGTGTGCGGAATTGTGGGATATACAGGGCCACAATCTGCAGTAACTCCATTAATCGAAGGCCTTCGTCGCCTTGAATATCGCGGTTATGACTCGGCCGGTATCGCACTTGGTACTTCTAATAAATTATTTGTCGAGAAGAAGGCCGGAAAACTTTCTAATCTAGAAGGTGCACTTGGTTCTGTCCCTGAAGTTCATTCAGGTATTGGCCATACCCGTTGGGCAACACACGGTGGGCCAACAGATCGCAACGCACATCCTCATTTAGATAATGAAGGCAAGTTAGCCGTTATTCATAACGGAATTATTGAGAATTACTCCGAGCTAAAAGCTGAACTCGAGAAGCATGGACATAAGTTTGAATCAGAAACAGATACCGAATCTGTTGCGCATTTATTAAGCGATCTTCGTAAAGAGCATGGCGGCGATTTAACGGTAGCAATGCGCGAGGCGGTAAAGCGTCTTCGAGGTTCATTTACCTTGCTTGCAGTTCATGCGGATAAGCCAGATTTAATCGTCGGAGTTCGCCGTAATTCGCCTCTTGTAGTTGGCCTTGGAAATGGCGAAAATTTTATGGCATCAGATGTTGCCGCATTTATCGAATACACCAAGCGTGCGGTAGAGCTCGGTCAAGATGAAGTTGTGACAATCACTCCGCATTCAATTTCAATTACAGATCTTGAGGGCAATTCACTTGCGCCACGTGAATATCAAATTACCTGGGATGCTGAAGCTGCACAAAAGGGCGGTTTCCCGCACTTTATGCTTAAGGAGATTTTCGAACAACCAAAAGCAGTAGCAGATACTTTGATTGGGCGCTTGGTTGATGGACATATTTCTCTAGATGAATTAAAGCTTTCTGATTCCGAACTTAAATCACTTCAGAAAATTGTGGTCTTAGCATGCGGAACCGCCTATCACGCAGGGCTTGTCGCTAAATATGCAATTGAAAAATGGGCGCAACTTCCGGTTGAAGTAGAACTTGCATCTGAATTCCGCTATCGCGATCCGATCGTTGATAAGAACACTTTAGTAATTGCAATTTCACAATCAGGTGAGACCATGGATACTTTGATGGCGCTTCGTCACGCAAAGGAACATGGTGCACGAGTATTGGCAGTCTGCAACACCAATAGCTCAACTATTCCTCGCGAATCAGATGCGGTTATCTATACCCACGCAGGTCCAGAAATAGCAGTAGCTTCCACCAAGGCGCTACTTACACAGATTGTTGCAACATTCTTAATTGGACTTCATTTAGCGGAAGTTCGCGGAACTTTAAAGAGCACAGAAGTCTCTGATATCTACAATGAAATGCTCGAACTTCCGGCAAAACTAGAACAGATTTTAGAAACTGTTGAACCACTACGTGAGCTCACTCGTAAATTTGCAGAGAAGAACACTGTTCTATTCTTAGGTCGCCATGTAGGTTTCCCAGTAGCGCTTGAAGGCGCACTTAAATTAAAAGAGTTGGCATATATACATGCTGAAGGTTTTGCAGGTGGCGAACTTAAGCACGGTCCAATTGCGCTGATTGAAGAGGGCACACCAGTTATAGCCATTGTGCCAAATACTCACGAACATGGCTTGGATGAGAAGATGCTCTCGAACATTCAAGAGGTTCGGGCACGCGGTGCAAAGGTAATTGCGATTGCTTCAGAAGGAATTGAAATTCCAGGCGCAGCTCATGTTATTCGTATTCCAAGCTCACCACAGATTTTGCAACCTGTTTTGGCAACTGTGCCACTACAAGTATTTGCATATGAAATGGCATGCGCGCGAGGAACTGATGTAGATCAGCCACGCAACTTGGCTAAATCTGTAACGGTGGAATAAGTGGATCCTCGTCGTCAGCAATTTAATAAAGCGCTTAAATGGGTTGCCGCGCTCTTTGCTGGTTTTTTAATTGTGACTCAACAAGTTATAACAAATGGACCACTAATTCATTTGGACGCAATTATCTTTAATGCCCATAGACCCGCGCTAAATTCTTTTCAGCGAATGGTATTGATGCGTATTGATAATTTAGGTTTGCGTGGTGTAACTGCAACAATTCTCTTGGTTACTGCATTTTTCATCGCACGTAGATTTAAATCTTGGCGACCACTTAATCTCTCAATATTGGCAGTCTTGGCTCTGAATTTGGTGGTCGGCCTTGCAAAGTTAGGTGTTGGACGAACCAAGCCACGTTTAAATGTCGATCTTGTTTATGCCGGAGGACTTTCATATCCATCTGGACATGCATCAAATGCAATTCTTACCTGGGGCGTTTTGGCGTACATTCTCTATCGTTACTCGCATCCAGATGCCTGGCATCCATATGCCATGGGTTTTCTGGCAGGCGCATTCACATTAGGTGTCACTATCGTCTCTGCATTTAGAAATACCCACTGGCTCAGTGATTTATTGGGTGGATTATTTATAGGTGGCGCGCTACTAGTTATGGTTATCGCTGTAGATAGATTCGTTCCATCAGAGAAACAGACGAGGTAGAGATGATCGACGGTATCGGAATCGATGTAGTTGACATCGGTCGTTTCCAAGAATCTCTCGAACGTACTCCGGGACTTAAAGACCGCTTATTTACTGAGGGTGAAAAGAGTAAAGGTATTTCATCACTCGCGGCACGTTTTGCAGCAAAAGAGGCTTTAGCAAAAGCGCTTCACGTACCGGCTGGATTAAATTGGCAAGATTGCGAAGTTGTTAATCTTGAGAATGGTCGCCCGGTATTTCTCTTTCGCAATAAAATCGCTGATTTAATCGATGGGGCTGAAGTTCATCTAACACTTTCACACGATGCAGGAATTGCTTCAGCAATGGTGGTTATCGAACGGTGAGAGAGATATTTATTGATCTTAAAGCTTTTAAAGAGAATTTGAAGCGCATTAAAGGCGAAGCTGGGGTTCCGGTTTTAGCTGTTGTAAAAGCCGATGCCTACGGTCACGGACTTATTCCTTGCGCCAGAGCAGCGGTGGAAGCTGGCGCTGATTACCTCGGTGTCGCATTGCTTGAAGAAGCCTTCGCACTTCGAGAAGCCGGCATCAAAGCGCCTGTCTTAGCTTGGTTAAATCCACCAGGGCTAGATTTTGCAAAAGCCGTTTCACTAAATATTGATTTGGGTGTTTCATCTTTAGCTGTCTTTGATGAGGTAAATGCAATTCCTGGCGCGCGTATCCATTTAAAAGTTGAGACAGGCATGGGGCGTAACGGATTTTCAACTGAGTGGGCAGAGTTACTCAATCGAGATTTAAGCAAAGTGGTTGGAGTAATGACCCACTTTGCACGCGCAGATGAACCAAATGAATCTCAGAATTCTTTGCAGTTAAAAAACTTTGATGAACGTGTTTCGGAACTTTCGGTAAAAGGTGTAAATCCAATCAGACATATCTCCAACACCGCAGCGACGCTATCAAATGTGGCAGCTCGCTATGACATGGTCCGCGTTGGAATTGCAATGTATGGACTTTCACCACTTGGTCGAAATGAAAAATATCAACCCATCATGAAAGTTCGCGCTAAGTTGATATTGGTAAAGGAGCTGCCTGCCGGCCACCCAATTGGTTATGGTGCGACGGTTTATACCGAGCGTGATACCAAAATTGGAATCGTAGGCATGGGTTACGCAGATGGAATTCCGCGCAATGCTAATGGTGCTGGAATTACTTTTGACGGAGAAAGTGCACCGCTAATTGGTCGCGTATCGATGGATCAATTTGCAGTTGATCTAGGTCCAAGTTCAGATGCAGAATCTGGCGATTGGGTAACAGTGATTGGCGAAAATTACGATGCATATGAATGGGCGAAAGCATGTCAAACCATTCACTATGAAATAACTACTCGTATGGCGCCAAGGATTAAGCGCACATATGAAAATTGAAACACCTGAAGCGATGCAAGACTTGGGGCGCAAGCTTGGCTTGCGCCTTAAAGTAGGCGACGTGGTTGCGCTAATTGGCCCACTTGGCGCGGGTAAGACCGAACTTACTAAAGGAATTGCCGCGGCATTTGGAATCGAAGAGGTAACCTCACCTACCTTTGTGATTGCCCGTAGTTATCGCTCTAATCCGCCATTAATTCACATGGATGCATACCGATTATTAGCTGGGGCAAATCCGCTATTTGAGCTGGAAGATTTAGACCTAGATGCAGAGAAGGCCATAACCATCATCGAATGGGGAGGCGAGCTAGTTGAGAAAATCTCCAGTGATTATTTAGAGGTTCACATCAATCGCGATAGCGATATCCGCGATGTCACCTTTGTTGGCCATGGTGCGCGTTGGCAGGGATTTTCTCTATGAAGATGACCTTAGCTATCGATACTGCAACTGCTCGCACCCAATTTGCTCTCCTTAAAGGCGATGAAATTCTTTGGTTGGAAATTGAAGATGGTGCGACTACCCACGGCGATGTTTTAGCAAAGTTTGGTGCGAAAGCTGCGGAAGAGAAGATTGATCAAGTAATTGTGGGTATGGGGCCAGGACCTTTTACTGGTTTGCGTACGGGAATTGTCTTTGCCAAAGCTTTTGCCTTCGCACGTGGTCTACCGATTCATGGCATCTGTTCTTTAGACGCGATTGCTCATGGCATTGATTTACCAGAATTTGTCGTTGCAACAGATGCCAGACGTAAAGAGCTTTATTGGGCTAAGTATGTAGATGGCAAACGAGTTGGAGAACCACAAGTTACCGCTCCGACTGAAATACCAAACTTGCCAATCTTTGGGGAAGGCGCGCTTAAGTATTCTTTAACTACCGATATCGATCATCTCTATCCAAAGCTAAATTCATTTACGCACTTGGCTGAGGTAGATGAGCCGATGTACTTACGACATCCTGATGCAGTGGCGACGGTGGATCGCAAATGATTACCTATCGCGAAGCCACAGTTTTAGATATTCCAGTTTTAGTTTCATTGGATCGCCAATACTTTCCGCACACCGCTTGGCCAGCAGAACAATTCCGTGCAGAAATTGGAAAGCCAACAAGGTTCTTTTTAATAGGTGAAAGTGGCGAAGAGATAATCGCCTACGCTGGCGCATTTCTGCCAAATGCTGGCGGCGAAGGCGACATCATGACCATCGCAGTTGCCCCTGAATATCGCCGGAAAGGTATAGCAAAAGAGCTTATTTCGCGTATGGAATCATGGGCAAAGGCTCGTGGCGCAATCGCGATGATGTTAGAAGTGGATGTAACCAATAGCGATGCGATCGCACTTTATACATCTCTTGGTTATGAGACTCTAAATATTCGTAAGAATTACTACGGTTATGGAAAAGATGCCCAGATTATGAGGCGCGGGCTATGAGTCTGGTACTTGGAATCGAAACATCTTGTGATGAGACCGCTATCGGAATTGTCCGCGACCGCACGTTATTGGCAAATGTAATTTCATCTAGCATGGACGAACATGCCCGTTTTGGCGGAGTGGTTCCGGAAATCGCTAGCCGCGCACACCTAGAAGCATTCCTGAATGTTTTAAATCAAGCGCTTAACGATGCAAACGTTAAGTTATCTGATGTCGATGCAATTGCGGTTACCGAAGGTCCAGGTTTAATTGGAGCGTTATTAGTTGGCGTTGCTGGAGCAACTGGTTTAGCTACTGCTTTAGATAAACCGCTGTATGGAGTAAATCATCTCTCTTCACATATTGCAGTTGATTACTTAACTCACGAAGAAGAGATCGAACCTACGATTGCACTCTTAGTTAGTGGCGGGCACTCATCTATCTTGCAAGTTAATAACATCACCAAAGATGTTATGAAACTTGGCGCAACAATGGATGATGCAGCAGGTGAAGCTTTCGACAAAATTGCGCGTATTATGAATTTAGGATTCCCTGGTGGGCCAGCAATAGATCGCGAAGCAGCGTTCGGGCAAATTAATATTGATTTCCCACGCGGGCTAACTACAGCAGAAGATTGGCGCACTCGCCCCTTTAATTTCTCCTTTTCAGGACTTAAGACTGCAGTTGCTCGATATTTAGAACAGACGCCAAATTATGTTCGTGCAGACGTTGCCGCCTCATTCCAAGAAGCAATTGTTGATGTGCTTCTTCAGAAATCTTTGCGAGCATGTAAAGATTCCGGAATCGATAGATTGGTTATTGCTGGCGGGGTGGCGGCTAATTCACGTCTTCGAGCGGTGGCAGAAGAGCGCTCTGCCAAATCTGGGGTCAGACTCCATATTCCAAGCCCTGGACTCTGCACCGATAACGGCGCGATGGTGGCAAGCCTTGGATCCCTGATGGTCTCGGGCGGGATTGCCCCTAACGGTGCGCTGGCCGACTCCGCTTTGGCATTTTAAGCGTCAATTTATTATCCTTTAGCACTGTGAGCACGAGAGTGCTAATTCGTTAAATCGAGCTAAGGAGTCCAATCGATGGCCGTAACAATCAAGCCACTAGAAGACCGTATTGTCGTTAAGCAGGGAAGTGCAGAGCAGACAACTGCATCTGGCCTTGTAATTCCAGATACTGCAAAAGAGAAGCCACAGGAAGGCACAGTTATTGCTGTGGGTCCTGGTCGTTTCGACGATGGCGCTCGCGTACCAATGGATGTAAAGGTCGGCGATGTAGTCCTTTATAGCAAGTACGGTGGAACTGAAGTTAAGTACAACAATGAAGAGTACTTAGTGCTTTCAGCTCGCGACATTCTCGCAGTTATTGAAAAGTAAGCGAGCGAATATAAATGGCCGGTAAACAATTACAGTTTGATGAGAACGCGCGTCGTTCAATGGAACGTGGCGTTAACATCCTAGCTGACACCGTAAAGGTAACTCTTGGACCAAAAGGTCGCAACGTAGTTATCGCAAAATCTTTTGGTGCACCGCTAATTACAAATGACGGTGTCACAATCGCAAAAGAGATTGAACTTTCAGATGCAGCCGAGAACATGGGCGCACAACTTGTTAAGGAAGTTGCTACCAAGACCAACGATGTAGCAGGTGACGGAACAACTACTGCAACCGTTTTAGCGCAGGCAATGGTCAAAGAGGGTCTTCGTAACCTTGCAGCTGGCGCACAGCCAATGGATCTAAAGCTTGGCATTGAAGCTGCAGTTGCAAAAGTTTCTGAAACTTTACGTGCGCATGCCACTCCAATTAGCGGCAAGGATCAGATCGCAAACGTTGCAACTATCTCGGCGCAAGACCGCGCAATCGGCGAACTAATCGCTGAAGCCATGGAGAAGGTAGGCAAAGATGGCGTTATTACAGTTGAAGAATCTTCAACCACAGCGCTAGAGCTAGATTTCACCGAAGGTATGCAGTTCGATAAGGGCTATATCTCGCCTTACTTTGTAACTGATACAGATCGTATGGAAACTGTTCTTGATGATCCGTATATCTTGATTACCGCAGGCAAAGTTTCAGCTCTAGCTGAGTTGCTGCCAATCCTTGAAAAGGTTGCGCAAGCATCAAAGCCTTTGATGATTATTGCTGAAGATGTTGAAGGTGAAGCGCTATCAACGCTTGTAGTCAACAAGATGCGCGGAGTATTTACCTCTGCTGCAGTAAAGGCGCCGGGCTTCGGAGATCGTCGCAAGGCGATGCTTGAAGATATGGCGATCCTGACAGGCGCTACTGTCGTAACTACAGATATCGGAATGAAGCTAGATCAAGTTGGTCTAGAAGTTCTAGGTCGCGCTCGTCGCGTTGTTATCGATAAGGAAAATACCACCATTGTTGATGGCGCAGGCGAGAAGCAGCGTGTACAAGATCGTATTGCTGAACTTCGCAAGGAAATTGAAGTTACAGATTCAGATTGGGATCGCACTAAGTTACAAGAGCGTTTGGCAAAACTTGCTGGTGGCGTTTGCGTAATCAAGGTTGGCGCACATACAGAAGTTGAGTTAAAAGAGAAGAAGCATCGCCTTGAAGATGCAATCTCTGCAACTCGAGCAGCTGTTGAAGAAGGAATCGTTGTTGGTGGCGGCGCAGCGCTTGTGCATGCAGTTGATTCACTAGAAGGCGATCTCGGTTTCACTGGTGATAAGGCAGTTGGTGTGCGTCTAGTACGTAAAGCAGCTGACGAACCACTTCGTTGGATTGCAGAGAATGCAGGTCTTGAAGGTTATGTAGTTGTATCTAAGGTTCGCGCGATGAAGCCAAATGAAGGCTATAACGCGGCAACTGATAAGTATGGTGATCTAACTGCAGACGGTGTTATCGATCCAGTTAAGGTAACTCGTTCAGCACTTGCGAATGCAGCATCAATTGCAGCAATGTTCATTACAACTGAAGCTGTCGTCTATGAAAAGAAAGATGATGAAGAAGTTGATGCAGGACATGGCCACGGCCACAAACATGGTCCCGGGGGCCACACACATTAATTAGCGAAAATCCGCCTCAAATTGGGGCGGATTTTTTCTATATATAAGCGGCAGATAAGATTGCCGCTTAGCGAAGGAGGCCATAGGTGAGCGAGTTCGAAAAAGTAGCGATGCTCGGGTTAACTTATGACGACGTCCTACTGCTACCTGGCCCTTCAGATGTAGTTCCATCTGAAGTAGAGACAGGTACTTGGCTTACACGCAAAATTAAATTGGATATCCCATTGGTCTCATCTGCAATGGATACTGTTACCGAATCTCAAATGGCAATTGCGCTTGCTAAAGCTGGCGGAATCGGAATCATTCACCGAAATCTCTCGATTGAAGATCAAGTTACCCATGTAAAGCTGGCAAAGAATGTGGGGCTAGCAGGCGCAGCAGTTGGTGTAGGTGAAGATGGTTTTAAGCGTGCACAAGCAGTAATTGAAGCCGGAGTAGATGTCGTAGTTGTAGATACCGCGCATGGACATCACCGAGCAGTTTTAGATTCAATCGAACGCGTTAAGAAGTTCTCTCCTGATACTCAAGTGATTGGCGGAAATATTGCAACGCGTTCTGGCGCACAAGCTTTAATTAATGCTGGCGCTGACGGCGTAAAAGTTGGCGTAGGTCCAGGTTCAATCTGTACTACACGCGTTGTCGCAGGCGTAGGTGTCCCACAAGTCACCGCAATCATGGAAGCAAATAAAGCTTGTAGTAAAGCAGGCGTTCCACTTATTGCAGATGGTGGCCTTCAATATTCAGGCGATATCGTTAAAGCAATCGTGGCTGGCGCAAATACTGTGATGCTTGGTTCGTTATTTGCAGGTTGTGATGAATCTCCATCAGAGTTAGTCGAAATAGATGGCGTGAAATTTAAGGTATATCGCGGCATGGGATCTCTTGGTGCGATGCAATCACGTGGCGAACAGAAGTCATATTCAAAAGATCGTTACATGCAAGATGATGTGCTTTCTGAAGACAAACTTGTTCCAGAAGGAATTGAAGGAAAGATTCGATATCGCGGACCAGTAACCAGCGTTATTCATCAATTAGTTGGTGGACTACGAAGTGGTATGGGTTATGCGGGTGCACCGGATATCGAAACTCTTCGACGCGAAGGTCAATTAATTCGAATTACTGCAGCTGGACTTAAAGAGAGCCATCCACACGATGTTGCCGAAATAAAGGATGCACCAAACTATGCAAAATAGTATTGAAATCGCACCAGGCAAGCGTGCTCGCGTTGCCTATTCATTTGATGACATCGCAGTAGTTCCAAGCCGTCGTACTCGCGACCCAAAGGATGTTTCAACTGAGTGGCAGATTGATGCATATAAGTTCGAAATTCCAATGATGGCAGCGCCGATGGATTCAGTCATGTCACCAGAAACTGCAATCGAAATTGGTCGCTTAGGTGGGTTAGGTGTACTAAACCTTGAAGGTCTTTGGACACGATATGAAGATCCTCGTATTCCACTTGGCGAAATTGCATCGATGCCAGAAAAGCATGCAACTCGTCGTATGCAAGAAATTTACTCAGCACCAATTCGCCCAGAGTTAATCAAAGAACGTATCAAGCAGATTCGTGATGCCGGAATTACAGTTGCGGCTTCACTTTCACCACAGCGCACTGCAGAATTTCATAAAGCAGTAATTGATGCTGGTATTGATATCTTCGTGATTCGCGGAACCACTGTTTCCGCTGAGCACGTAGGTTCAGGCGAAGCGCTTAATTTAAAGAAATTTATTTACGAATTAGATATTCCAGTAATTGTTGGCGGTGTTGCTAACGGAACTGCAGCGCTGCACTTAATGCGCGCAGGTGCAGCAGGAGTATTAGTTGGTTTCGGTGGCGGCGCTTCACATACAACTCGCCAAGTGCTTGGTGTTCAAGTTCCGATGGCATCTGCAGTTGCAGAGGTTGCAGCCGCGCGTCGTGAATATCTTGATGAATCAGGTGGACGTTATGTTCATGTGATTGCAGATGGATCAGTTGGTCGCTCTGGAGATATTGCAAAGGCGATTGCGTGCGGCGCTGATGCAGTGATGATGGGCTCTCCACTTGCCAAGGCAAAAGAGGCGCCAGGACTTGGTTGGCACTGGGGATCTGAGGCACATCACCAAGAACTTCCTCGTGGAGAACGAGTATCGGTTGGAACAGTCGGAACTCTCGAAGAAATTTTGGTCGGACCATCACATTCATCAGATGGATCAATGAACATGATTGGTGCGCTACGCCGCGCAATGGCTACCTGCGGTTACTCAAATCTAAAGGAATTCCAGCGCGTTGAGGTTCTTATAACTCGTGGCTAATCAAAGAACTGGTGTTTTAGTTGTTGATTTTGGAGCGCAGTACGCACAGCTAATTGCGCGCCGAGTCCGCGAAGCAAGTGTCTATTCAGAGATCGTGCCCTCACATATTTCAGTTGCTGAGGTAAAAGCGAAGAATCCGCAGGCCATTATTCTTTCCGGTGGCCCTTCATCTGTATATGCAGAAAATGCACCAACTTTTGACGGAGAAATTCTCAAACTAGGAATTCCAGTTTTCGGAATTTGTTATGGCTTTCAAGCGATGGCAGCAGCGCTTGGCGGGGTAGTAACAAAGACGGGTAAATCAGAGTTTGGTCGCACTCAACTAGCTGCAACTGAATCTAAGTTATTTAAGAATGTGCCACATAACCAATTAGTTTGGATGTCACACGGTGATGCGGTTACCCAAGCACCAGCGGGATTCTCCATCTCAGCAACCACATCGGATACGCCGGTGGCAGCTTTTGAAAATGAGAGCGGCCAATTAGCGGGTGTTCAGTTTCATCCAGAAGTTTTACATTCCGAACATGGCCAAACAATTTTGCATAATTGGTTAATCAACATCGCTAAGTGCGACCCAACTTGGACTACTCAGAATATTGCAGAGGCAGAGATCGCTAAGGCCAAGGAAGTTATTGGCGAAAAAAGAGTTATCTGCGGTCTTTCAGGTGGTGTTGATTCAGCTGTTGCAGCTGCAATCATTCAACGCGCTGTCGGCCATCAATTAACTTGCGTGTTCGTAGATCACGGCCTTTTGCGCAGTGGCGAAGCAGAGCAGGTTGAACGAGAATTTGTTGCGGCAACTGGCGTTGATTTAGTTGTTGTAGATGCCAAAAAACAATTCTTGGATGCGCTATCTGGGGTAAAAGATCCAGAAGAGAAGCGCAAAATAATAGGCCGCGAATTTATCCGTTCCTTTGAGAAAGCTGCACGAGATATCGCTTCAGATGGAGAAGTTGAATTCTTAGTGCAGGGAACGCTCTATCCGGATGTAGTTGAATCTGGCGGCGGCACCGGAACTGCAAATATTAAGTCGCACCATAATGTTGGTGGTTTGCCTGATGATTTAAAATTCAAACTTGTAGAACCACTACGTACTTTATTTAAAGACGAAGTGCGCCAAGTTGGTCTTCAGCTTGGTTTACCTGAAGAGATTGTTTGGCGCCAACCATTCCCAGGTCCGGGCTTAGGTGTACGAATTATTGGAGAAGTTACTGCGGATCGTTTAGAGGTGCTCCGCCAAGCAGATCTAATCGCGCGCGAAGAGTTAAAGGCAGCCGGCCAAGATCGATCAATTTGGCAATGCCCAGTAGTTTTATTGGCAGATGTTCGAAGCGTAGGCGTCCAAGGTGATGGCCGCACTTACGGACATCCAATTGTGCTTCGCCCTGTATCAAGCGAAGATGCGATGACTGCGGATTGGTCGAGATTGCCATATGAACTTCTTGAGAAGATTTCTACACGTATTACAAACGAAGTTCGTGAGGTAAATCGTGTAGTTTTAGATATCACTAGTAAGCCACCAGGAACTATCGAATGGGAATAATGAAAAAGTTAGCTATCTTCTCTGTATCAGCACTTGCAATTACAACAGTTGCAGTTGTGGCAACGCCTGCGCAAGCAGCTGTTAAGTGTGCACAGGCAACTGCAAAAGCACATACCCCTGGAAAAGTCGCTCAACCAACCAAAGCAGCAAAGCCACTTCCAAAGAAGTTCACATTCACAACTAACTGTGGCGTTATTGAAGTTACTTTAAATCAGAAGGCGCCAATCACGATTACTTCATTAGCTGCATTAATAAAAGGCAAGTATTACGACAATTCACTCTGCCATCGTTTAACAACTCAAGGTTTATTTGTTCTCCAATGTGGCGATCCAACTCTTACCGGTGCAGGTTCACCTACTGGTTGGAAGGGTTACAAAGATGAGAATCTTCCAAAGAATGTAACTAACAACTACCCAGCCGGCACAGTTGCTATGGCAAACTCGGGACCTGCAACAAATGGCTCACAAGTTTTCTTTGTCTATGAAGACACCTCGCTTGGAGCTAATTACACAATCTGGGGCAAGATCACCAAAGGCTTAGATATTGTGCAATATGTTGCAAAACAGGGCGCAATCTCTAAAGATTCCAGCGGAAAGCTGGTTTATTCAGGGGACGGATTTACCGCACAACCTGTGCAGATTATCTCCGCAAAAGTTTCTTAAATAACTTACGAGCCCATCCCATTTCAATGATTTTCTGATGGGCTGGCTCGTCTGGAGTTAAGACATCCGTAATTGCTGGCGAAGATTCATCTAAAGATGCAGCGATAACATCTAAATTCGAGACGATTGAAACTAGCTTTACCAATACTTCTTTATCAATCACGTTGCTCTGCTTGATTAAAGAATCACGCAAAACAGAAGCAGATGCACGTAAATCATTAGCTATCTCTTCCAAGTCTTCGGATTCCGCCTTATCAGCGACTGCATAACTGGCAGTTGAGAGCGCCAAAGCAAGTTCTCGGCGAACTCGTTCAGGGACTCCACCATCAATCGATAAATCAAATAATGTACGAGAAATCGATCTGACTTGCACAATGATATGTTCGGTTGAGACAGCTTTAAGATAGAGAATTTCTGCATCTTGGGAGTTGTCATTAGGTAGCCATCTAGATGAACGCTTCGCTTCTATAGCTTGTCCACGAAGATTGGGAATAGTTTCAATCAAATTTCGCCCGCGAGCTAACCAGCGCCCAGCTACAGTGGTATCAAAAGTTGAAGCTACACCTTCAGCCATATCTGACAATAAATTTGCAGATCGCTTTGTATAACTTCCGATTAACTCCAAAGTGCGACCGGTCGGGGTCTTTGGGTGAGCAAAGAATGAGAAGAAGACCGCAATGATGGCGCCGACAAAAGTTGCTCCCAGACGAGTTAGAGCAGTGTTTTCACTGATCCCAGGACCGATAACAATGAGTGCAGTTACTGGAACATTTACAGATGCAACTTCACCCAATCGCATCGCGCGCGCTACAAATGAACACATCACGATGGTGGTAAAGATTGCGACATTTCCAAAATCAAAGATGCTAACCGCCATCAGAGCAACCGATGCTCCTATCGCGGTTCCGACAATCTGGCCAAAACCCTCTCGAAATGACTTGTAGGTTGAGATTCGAATACTTAGTGCGCATGAAATAGCGGCGACCAAGCCGCCATTATTTATAAGTAAATTACCAAAATGCCACGCTACGGCAGATGCAAAGCCAGCAATCAATACTTGACGAATCCAGTAGCGGCGAAGCTTTATTGCATCGACTAATTCGCCGTACCAATCACGCTTCATTTTATTAATCAGTATTTACAATCTTAAATGCTTCAGCAATTCGACCAACAGGAAGACCGGCCACTCCGGCATTTCTCTCGCCCCATTCACGGACCATACGTTCGAGCTCGGTGTTATGCGCTGTCTGAGAGACGTGTGCATGTAACGCTGCCATCTTCTTATCAAATGTATCGGTGATATCTACCCAATAATCAGGGGAGTGATGAGCGTAAACCCAAACTTCTTTAACGCGCCAAGGTTCAAGCCCTTCTTCATTTTTTAGATCCATGAATGCAAATGGATTACGGGCATCCGGATAGACCGCTTGAATTGCTGCTTCTCCAGCAGCTAAGTGATCAGGATGGCTGGCGCCGATTCGATCCCAATTGCGCTCCGGGCTCTGGATCAACATTCGGTCTGGTTTATGTATGCGAATTTGTCTAACAATATCTTTACGCAAACCAATAGTTGGTTCGAGGTGGCCATCTCGATAATTTAAATAGATAACATCTTTTACGCCTAATACACGGGCAGCATCTCTTTGTTCGCGCTGTCGAGTTGCAGCCATCTCTTCTTGAGGGACACCGGATTCTTCTCCGCCTTGATCACCATTGGTGCAGCAGACATATGTAATTTCAATTCCTTTAGCTGCAAGTTTTGCAACAGTTCCGCCTACACCGAAATCGGCATCATCTGGGTGCGCATTAACTACGAGTATGCGCGAAATCTCTTTATCATCACGTGGTTCCACTCGCATAGTCTCCCATGACTTATAGAATCCGCTTCTTATGTCAGATGACCCGCTAATCCAAGGATTAAATCCTCAGCAAGCCGCTGCGGTGGCTCATAGCGGAACACCTCTATTGGTAGTGGCTGGTGCTGGTTCTGGAAAGACTCGAGTTTTAACGCGTCGAATCGCATATTTAATGGCGCGTAGAAGCGTTCGCCCATTTGAAATCCTTGCAATTACCTTCACCAATAAAGCTGCGGGTGAGATGAAGGAGCGCGTTGCTGAATTAGTTGGGCCAATTGCTAAATCAATGTGGGTTTCGACATTTCACTCTGCATGTGTTCGTATTTTGCGCATCGAGGCACATCGATTGGGTTATTCCAACAACTTCACAATTTATGACAGCGCAGATTCACAGCGCTTAATCGCGCTTGTTTGCAAGGATCTCAATTTAGACCCAAAGAGATATCCACCACGTCAATTTGCCTCAACTATCTCTAATGCCAAGAACGAACTGCTTGGCCCAGCTGATTATTTAAATTCCACAAACAATCAATATGAACAGATTTGCGCTGACGTTTATGCGCTCTACCAGAAGCGATTGGGCCAAGCCAATGCGATGGATTTTGATGATTTAATTATGAAAACTGTAGAAGTAATTCAGCGATTTCCAGAGGTCAAAGAACGCCTTCGTTCGCGTTTCCGCCATATTTTGGTTGATGAATATCAAGATACCAATCATGCGCAATATATGTTGGTTAAAGAGTTAGTCGGAAAAGATGAAGAGGGCATCCCTGCCGCCGAACTTTGCGTGGTGGGTGATGCTGATCAATCTATCTACGGTTTCCGTGGGGCAACTATTCGCAATATTTTGCAATTCGAAATGGATTATCTTGATGCAGAGACCATTTTGCTCGAACAAAATTACCGATCTACTCAAAATATCTTAAGTGCTGCAAATGCAGTTATCGAACAGAATAAGGATCGTAAAGCTAAGAACCTCTGGTCCGAAGCAGGCGCTGGAGCATCATTAGTTGGTTATGTAGCGGAATCCGAACACGACGAAGCTGAATTTATCGCTGGCGAGATTAAGAAGTTATCGCAAGATGGAATTTCAAAATACGGCGATACCGCAATTTTCTACCGAACCAATGCACAATCTCGCGTATTTGAAGAAGTTTTTATGCGCTCTGGCTTGCCATACAAAGTTGTTGGCGGAGTTCGATTCTACGAACGCCGCGAAATTAAAGATTTTCTTGCTTATCTTAAAGTCTTGGTTAACCTCGAAGATGAAGTATCGCTTCGTCGAATAATCAATGTACCGAAACGAGGAATTGGCGATCGCGCTATCGAATCCATCGAAAGTGTTGCTGCTTCACGTGGTTTATCTTTCTGGCAGGCTTTAAATACTGTTGCCAATAGCCCTGATTTAGGAGGGCGAGCAACTGCTTCACTTTCTAACTTCGTTTCATTGGTCTTGGCGCTACATGTTTTGGTAGAGGCCGGAACCAAACCTTCAACTATTCTTGAAGCTACCCTCGAACAATCTGGTTTATTGGCCGAGCTTCAAAATAGCACTGACCCACAAGATGAATCTCGAGTCGAAAACCTACAAGAACTTGTTGCGGTCTCAATAGAATACGAAGAGAAGCCAATCGAAGATCTACCAGAAGATGCAGTTATTTCATTGGGCGGATTTTTAGAACAAGTTGCACTGGTTGCAGATTCAGATGAAATTCCTGAAGGCGAAGATCATGGTGGAGTAATTACTTTGATGACGCTACACACGGCAAAAGGTCTGGAATTTCCAACCGTCTTCTTGACTGGTATGGAAGATGGGATCTTTCCCCACAACCGAACACTCGGCGAACGAGATGAGTTAGAAGAGGAACGTCGACTTGCTTATGTTGGACTAACGCGTGCACAAGAGCGTTTATATTTAACTCGCGCTGAATATCGAAGTGCTTGGGGAGCGCCTAACTACAACCCCGCTTCAAGATTCTTAGATGAGATCCCTGATAATTTAATTGATTGGCGCCAAAGAACTTTTTCATCAAAACCAAAGTTTGTGCAATCAACGCCACCACCGCGTGCAACTGGAAAGAAAACCACCACAACAATTTCACTATCAATTGGTGATCGTGTGGCTCATGACACATTCGGTTTAGGTACAGTCGTGAAGATTGCTGGCGAAGGCGATCGCACCGAAGCGACCATTAATTTCGGACAATTAGGAGAGAAGCGACTTCTGCTGCGCTACGCGCCGGTCGAGAAGCTCTAATTTCGCGACTAAGATTTCGTCGTGGATTTATTTGAATTTCAAGCGAGAGATTTATTCGAAAAGCATGGCGTTCCAGTTTTAGCTGGCGCTGTAGCTACAACACCTGAAGAGGCACAATCAGCAGCTGCCAAAATTGGCGGAAAAGTTGTTGTTAAGGCGCAGGTAAAAGTTGGTGGACGTGGTAAAGCCGGCGGCGTAAAAGTTGCAGAGAATGCAGATGATGCGAAAGAGAAGGCATCAGCAATCCTGGGCATGGATATCAAGGGCCACATAGTTCACCGCGTGATGATTGCGCAAGCAGCACCAATCGCTGAGGAATATTACGTTTCGATTTTATTAGATCGCTCTAACCGTCAATATCTATGTATGGCATCTGTTGCCGGCGGTATGGATATTGAAGAAGTTGCACGTACTGCGCCAGAGAAACTTGCAAAGGTTCCGGTATCTGCAGTTGCAGGAATTGATAGCGCAAAGGCAGCAGCAATTGTTAAGGAAGCCAACTTCCCAGCAGAGATTGCAGATCAAGTTGCGAAAGTTATTGAACTTCTATGGGGCGTATTCACAAAGGAAGATGCAACCCTTGTTGAAGTTAATCCACTTGTTAAAACCGCAGATGGAAAAATAATCGCACTTGATGGCAAGGTAACTCTTGATGACAATGCAGAGTTCCGTCAACCAGATCATGAAGCTTTAATCGATAAGTCCGCTGCAAATGCTCTTGAAGAAGCAGCAAAAGCAAAGGGACTTAATTACGTAAAGCTTGAAGGCGAAGTCGGAATCATCGGTAACGGTGCAGGTTTAGTTATGTCGACTCTCGACGTAGTTGCATATGCAGGCGAGAAATTCGGAAATGTTCGCCCAGCAAACTTCCTTGATATCGGAGGAGGCGCATCTGCAGAAGTTATGGCTGATGGTCTATCAATCATCCTCGGTGATAAAGATGTTAAGAGCGTATTCGTAAACGTATTCGGTGGAATCACTGCTTGCGATGCTGTTGCAAACGGAATCGTTAAAGCGTTAGAGATTTTGGGATCAGCTGCGACAAAACCAATCGTGGTTCGCTTAGATGGCAATAACGTTGCAGAGGGTCGTCGAATTCTTAATGAAGCAGCGCACCCATTGGTGCAGCAGTTAGACACCATGGATGGAGCAGCTAGCAAAGCTGCAGAGTTGGCGGCGAAATAATCATGGCAATCTTTATTAATTCAGATAGCAAAGTAATTGTTCAGGGAATGACAGGTTCTGAAGGAACCAAGCACACCAAGCGCATGCTTAAGGCAGGAACCAAAGTTGTTGGTGGCGTTACTCCAGGTAAGGGTGGCCAATCTGTTGATATGGATGGAACAACTCTTCCGGTATTTAATACAGTTGCAGAGGCGATGGCGGCAACTGGTGCAAATGTCTCAGTGGTATTCGTGCCACCTAAGTTTGCAAAAGGTGCAGTTATCGATGCAATCGATGCGAAGATGCCACTCGTTGTTGTAATTACTGAAGGTATTCCAGTTCATGACTCTGCATATTTCTATACATATGCATCTGAAAAAGGCACCACACGTTTAGTTGGTCCCAACTGCCCAGGTGTAATTAGCCCGGGTCAATCAAATGTTGGAATCATTCCTGCAGATATCACTGGTCGCGGACCAATAGGTTTAGTTTCAAAGTCAGGTACTTTGACTTACCAATTGATGTACGAACTACGTGACATTGGATTTACAACTGCAGTTGGTATTGGTGGAGACCCAGTTATCGGAACAACTCATATCGATTGCTTAAAGGCATTCCAAGATGATCCTGAGACTGAAGCGATTGTTATGATTGGTGAAATCGGTGGTGATGCTGAAGAGCGCGCTGCAGCTTTTATTAAAGAGTATGTAACAAAGCCAGTCGTTGGATATGTTGCAGGATTTACCGCACCAGAAGGTAAGACTATGGGTCACGCTGGTGCGATTGTTTCTGGTAGCTCCGGAACAGCTCAAGCAAAGAAAGATGCGCTTGAAGCAGCTGGAGTTAAAGTTGGCAAAACGCCGTCAGAAACCGCAAATCTAATGCGCCAAGTAATGGGTCGCTAGGCTTCGCTGCGTGCTCGTTACAGCGTTCACGCAAAGCATCCGCAGCGTTCTATTTACCTTAATTCCGGCTGGAATCATTACTTTTTTGGCATGGGCGATTGCAGGTAGCGCATATGCAAGCACTACAGATCCTTTTCGTGGCGCGACTTGGATCTTTCTTGCAACGCATGCTGTTCCATTTCATTTACATATTCCACCAAGTGGCATCGAAGGTTGGTTTACCTATTTACCGCTTGGGGCGATGGTGTTACCGGCACTTGGGATTTCAAATGGTGCTAAAAAAACATTAGATAAAACAAATAGCGATGGCGCAGTCTGGGCATATGCGGCTTTCTACACCTTGCTTGTCACTCTGCTTTCGTATATTTCATCCAATTACGATGTCTACGTAACTTGGTATTGGGCCTTACTTTTCACGACACCATTTGTTTTTGCGGTAACTTACTTTGCAATTAATCAATTTAAATTTACTCCATCGATTATCTATCTATCCAAGATCTGGGGTATTTTGCTTGGCTTTGCCGCTTTGATGATGGGCATTTCATTACTTATCAATTTAAAAACAGTTCATCAATTAACCACAGTGCTCCAACCTGGATTCATTGGTGGAATTCTTTTGCTCTTGATTAATTTCTTATACCTGCCAAATTTCATGATTGCGACCCTGGCTTATTTCACAGGCGCTGGATTTGCGATTGGTCGAGATACTTTAATTGCACCACTTACTTTTGATCTTGGGAAAATACCTGCGCTACCCATATTAGGTTCGCTGCCAACCGGTAAACATCCATTATTTCTCATTGGATCAATAGTTGTAATTGCTATCGGTGCCCAGGTTGCTATCTGGACTTTAGATAGTGGTCGGCTAGTACTGCGTCAGACAATTGCCTTATTTACTTTGACTACATTTGTCATGGCATACCTTGGTTCGGGTGCGTTAATTACTTACGAACTTGGTACGGTTGGCCCATCACTTTGGAAGTTCCCATTAATTCTTACAGCAGAATTTTTAATTGGCGTTGGGTTGGTTCGCTTGATTCCGTTATTGAGCCGTAGATGAAGCTATTAATACTAGCTTCCGGCGCTGGTTCTTTAGCACAGGCTTTATTCGATGCTGGCTTTGATGTTGCTGCAGTTTTAACGGATGTTCCAGGTGCACAAGTTTTAGATCGCGCAAGAAATGCCGGTATTCCAACTAAGGTGATTCCTTTTCGAAAACCTCGTAGCGATTGGGATGCAGAGCTAATTGATTATGTTGCATCAATCAATCCTGATTTAGTCGTGAGCGTTGGATTCATGCGAATCCTTAGTGCAGATTTTGTAAATAGATTTAAAGTTATTAATTCACATCCAGCGCTTCTGCCAAATTTTCCTGGCGCTCATGCAGTACGTGATGCCTTGGCTACTGGCGCTACTGAAACTGGTTGCACTGTCCATTGGGTGGATGCAGGGGTTGATACCGGGCCAATAATCGCGCAGGTCGCAGTTGCCATTGAGCCAAATGATGATGAATCGTCTCTTCACGAACGTATTAAAATTGTGGAACGTAAGTTGATTGTTGAAACGATAAAGAAGTTAGAGGAGCGTTAAATGAGCGATCGCAAGGCCATCCGTCGTGCATTACTCAGTGTTTACGATAAGAGCCGATTGGTCGAGATTGGTAAGGCGCTCCAAGAGGCAGGGGTTGAGATTCTCTCAACTGGTTCTACCTGCAAGGTTCTTTTAGATAATGGCGTCAAAGTTACTGAAGTTTCGGAATACACCGGATTCCCAGAAATTATGGGTGGGCGCGTAAAGACTTTACATCCACGTATTCACTCCGGAATTTTGGCAGATCAAAATAATCCAGAACATTTAGCAAAGATCGCAGAGCTAGATATCGCCCCATTTGATTTAGTAATTATTAATCTCTATCCATTCGCTGAAACGATTGCATCGGGCGCGGATTATGCAGAGTGCATCGAGCAGATTGATATTGGTGGTCCATCTATGCTCCGTGGCGCCGCAAAGAATCATGGTTCTGTTGCAGTGCTATCTAGCCCAAGCCAATATGACTTGTTGCTAAATGCACTTAAAAGTGGTGGTTTTACGTTTGCAGAGCGTAAGCAACTAGCAATTGAAGTATTTCGCACTACCGCCGAATATGACGCGACTATCGCTATGTGGTTGGGCGACACGGATGGTTTCCACGACTGGATGGCGCATATCTGGAAGAAGAGCGGCACCTTGCGTTACGGTGAGAATCCGCATCAACAAGCAGTTATTTACTCCGCCAATACGCCAGGAATCATCAACGCCAAACAATTACATGGCAAAGAGATGAGTTATAACAATTACACAGATGCTGATGCGGCGCTTCGTGCAGCTTTTGATCATAAAGAACCTGCAGTTGCCATCATCAAACATGCAAATCCATGCGGAATTGCGATTGGTAAAGATATTGCTAGCGCATATAAAGCCGCGCATGATTGCGATCCAGTATCTGCATTCGGAGGCGTAGTTGCTGCTAATCGAACAGTAACTTTCGCGATGGCTGAACCGCTCTCAGAAGTATTTACCGAAGTAATTGTGGCGCCAGGTTACGAACCGGCCGCACTTGAATTACTCCAGAAAAAAGCAAATGTTCGAATTCTAATTTCAGATTTACAAGCTTACGGTCCTGTAGAAGGCAGATTACTTTCTGGCGGTTTACTTTTACAAACAATTGATGCAATAGACGCTGAAGGCGATGATCCAAAAAATTGGAAGCAAGTAGCTGGAAATCCTGTTAGCCCAGAAGTTATGGCTGATCTTGAATTTGCTTGGCGCTCTGTGCGCGCGGTAAAAAGCAATGCAATTTTGCTTGCAAAAAGCGGCGCATCAGTTGGAGTTGGTATGGGCCAAGTAAATCGAGTGGACTCTGCAAAACTTGCCGTTGATCGCGCGGGAGATCGCGCTCAAGGATCAGTTGCCGCAAGTGATGCATTCTTTCCATTTGCTGACGGGCTTCAAATCTTGATTGATGGTGGCATCACTGCTGTGGTTTCACCTGGTGGATCAATGAGGGATGATGAGGTGATTGCTGCTGCAAAAGCGGCAAATATTGCGCTTTTCTTCACTGGAACTCGCCATTTCTCTCACGCATAATTAAGATCGCCAACATGACAGCAAAGATTCTCGATGGCAAGGCTTTTGCAAAGAAGATCAAAGAAGATCTAGCGAAGGAAGTAGTTGGGTTAAAGGCGCAAGGTGTTACTCCAGGCCTTGGAACCATTCTCGTTGGTGATGATCCAGGTTCACGGCAATATGTTGGCGGAAAGCATAAGGATTGTGCAGAGGTTGGCGTTAACTCAATTCGCATAGATCTTCCAGGAACTGCAACTCAAGCAGATGTACTAGCTGCAGTAAAAGATATGAACAACAATCCAGATTGCACTGGTTACATTGTTCAGTTGCCACTTCCTAAAGGAATAGATACTCAAGTTATTCTGGAAGCGATTGATCCTGCCAAAGATGCAGATGGATTACATCCAATGAACCTTGGTCGTTTGACTGCAGGTTTTGATGGAACTCTTCCTTGCACACCTCGTGGAATCACAGAACTACTTCACCATTACGAAATTCCAGTTAAAGGCGCCGAGGTAACTATCGTTGGACGCGGTCTAACTGTTGGCAGACCGCTCAGTCTGCTTCTTAATCGTCGCGAAGAGAATGCAACAGTTAATTTGGTTCATACCGGTACTCGTGTAATTAAAGATCACACTCTCACTGCCGACATCATTGTGGTTGCAGTTGGCGTTGGACATTTCTTAACTCCTGACATGGTTAGTCCGGGAGCGGTAGTTATAGATGTTGGAGTTTCACGTAACGAAAACGGAATTCAAGGTGACGTACATCCAGATGTTGCAAATGTTGCAGGTTGGATCTCGCCTAACCCAGGTGGAGTCGGACCTCTTACCCGAGCAATGTTGGTTAAGAACGTAGTCGATGCAGCAACGGCTTCACTCAAGAAATGATCTCTCAGCGCCTCATTAACTTCGCTGCCGCAGTGGGAGTTTTTCTAGGCGCTATTGGATTTGTCCGCACCGGTTCGATCATCGTAGGCGCAGCTATCGCGTATACGGGCTTTCGCCAGGAGCGTCGAATTGAGCGTTATCTGCCCTTTTTAATTGGAGCAGGGCTCGTTATCGTGGCTATTGTCCTTCCACACGGGCGATAGAATTATCTTGACGTCAAGATAGTTTCGATAAAGAAAAGGCGATAGATATGCCAGGAAAAGTGACCGTTGTTGGTGCAGGTTTTTACGGCTCAACAACTGCAATGCGTTTAGCAGAGTACAACGTTTTCGACACAGTTGTTTTAACAGATATTCTCGAAGGCAAGCCAGAAGGTCTTGCACTTGATATGAACCAATCGCGTTCTATCGAAGGATTCGAAACAAAAATTATTGGCGCAACCACCACCGCCGATGGCGCAGGTTATGAAGCAACTGCAAATTCAGATGTTGTTGTAATTACTGCAGGCCTACCACGTAAACCTGGCATGAGCCGCATGGATTTAATTGGAGTTAATGCCGGAATCGTTCGCGGCGTTGCCGAGAACATTGCAAAGCATTCACCAAATGCAGTAATCATCGTAGTTTCAAATCCACTTGATGAAATGACTGCACTCACACAGATTGCAACTAAGTTCCCACACAATCGCGTAATGGGCCAGGCGGGAATGCTTGATACCGCGCGCTTTACAAATTTTGTGGCAGAGAAACTTGGCGTTCCAGTATCTAGCGTAGAAACTTTAACTCTTGGTTCGCACGGCGAAACTATGGTTCCGGTTCCATCACGATGCAAAGTTAACGGCGCACCACTTACCGACAAACTATCTGCTGAAGAGATCGAAGAACTTGTAGTTCGCACCCGAAACGGTGGAGCAGAAGTCGTTGCACTACTTAAGACAGGTTCTGCTTATTACGCACCATCTGCAGCAGCAGCGCGTATGGCCAAGGCAGTTATCGAAGATTCTGGCGCAGTGATGCCAGTTTGTGCATGGGTTGATGGCGAATACGGAATCAAGGGCGTTTACCTTGGCGTTGAAGCAGAGATTGGCCGTACTGGCGTAAAGAAAGTTGTTGAAACAAAGCTAACCGATTCAGAACTAGCTTCACTTAACGAGGCAGCAGAAGCTGTTCGCGCTAAGCAAGCCGATGTAAAGGATATGTAATCATGGCAAAGATCAAAGTAGAAGGAACAGTTGTAGAGCTTGATGGCGATGAAATGACTCGCATCATGTGGCAGTTCATCAAAGACTCTTTGATTCTGCCTTATTTAG
>JACCDX010966569.1_pt1 | contig 29779 bp, 27 predicted proteins | sample 7449681 | NCBI WGS metagenome assembly JACCDX01 (sample SAMN15323450, study PRJNA562643) | freshwater metagenome | isolation source: river surface water | place: USA:Blue River Watershed | collected 2017-08-18
CCCTGCGCCCGGATCATCTCGACGGTCTCGCGCACGGAGGTGCCGGCCGAAATCACATCGTCAGTGATCACCACACGGCCCGCCAGCTTCGCGCCGACGATCGTGCCGCCTTCACCATGGTCTTTAGCTTCCTTGCGGTTGTAGGCAAACGATGTGTTGTGACCTTTGGCCGCCAGAGCGACTGCGGTAGCTGAAGCTAGTGTAATGCCCTTGTACGCGGGCCCGAACAGCATGTCGAAATCAATGCCAGAATCCAGCAACGTCTGCGCGTAAAAGTCAGCCAGCTTGCCGAGGCGCTCGCCATCATTGAACAGCCCCGCATTGAAAAAGTAAGGCGACAGACGCCCGGCCTTGGTCGTGAATTCGCCGAAACGCAGTACGCCGGCATTGACGGAAAATTCGATGAATTGCTGGCGGAGCTTGCTCACTCAATCACCTTGGAAATTGAAATGGGAAGGTCGCATTTTAACGCGGGGCAGACGTTTGGCATGATCGGTTATCCTTGCCGTCGTAACGCGAGGCCTTTTATAAAAAACTCATCATGAAAATTATCTCAGCCAACCTCAACGGCATCCGTTCTGCCGCTAAAAAGAATTTCTTCGAATGGATGCAGAAGCAAGAGGCCGACATGACCGAAGCCTTTCTGTCGCCGCACGGCTATCACGGCCACTTTCATTACGCTGAAAAGAAAGGCTATTCGGGTACCGGCGTCTATTCACGACAAAAACCCGACTCCGCAACGATAGGTTTTGGTAATACCGAATTTGATGCCGAGGGTCGCTGTGTGCAGGTGGATATTGGCAAGCTGTCGGTGATCTCGCTGTACTGCCCCTCCGGCTCATCGAGCGATGAGCGTCAGCAGGCGAAGTTTCGTTTCATGGCGGCGTACATGCCGCATCTGGTGAAGCTGCGCCAATCAGGCCGTGAAGTCGTGATCTGCGGCGACTGGAATATCGCGCACAAGGAAATCGATCTGAAAAACTGGAAGAGCAACCAGAAAAATTCCGGCTTCCTGCCTGAAGAACGTGCTTGGATGACGACCCTTTTCGACGAAGCCGGCTGGTGTGATGTGTACCGGCTGCTGCATCCCGACACCACCGGTGAAGCCTATACCTGGTGGAGCAACCGGGGGCAGGCGTGGGCAAATAATGTGGGTTGGCGCATCGATTATCACGTCGCCACGCCGGGCATTGCGGCCACGGCGAAGAGCGCGGCGGTGTACAAGGATGAGCGGTTTTCAGATCATGCGCCGCTGATCATTGATTATCTGTACGACTGAACGCCGCTAGGCACACGCTTTTTCAGTTTTCACGCCAATGCTCGTCGGGCATTGCGCGTTTCATGAATTCGTCAAACAACGGAACCGTGAATGCTGTGTCGCCATGATTGGGGCTCCAGATCATCCCCTTGTGGATTAGGCTACTGCGGGTGGGTGCCAAGGCACTTACCTTGCGTAACAACGTGTCGGCAATATCTCCAGAACGGTGAGGCCCTGCCCCCAACTCTGCCATCGCTCGCAGATAACGCTTCTCAAGCGGTGTCATCCGATCGAAACGAACACGGAAAAAACTTTCATCCAATTCGGCAATGGTGCGTACGGATGCATCAGATACGTCTTGTGAGGTAATGGGACTGTGCTCTGCGTGATCCCATGCTTGCTTTGCCCATTCCTGAATGAAGTAGGGATAGCCCTTGGTGCGATCAAAAATTTGTTCCAGAGCAGGCTGTTCGAACTCAACTTGACGCGCATTGGCCGGCTTGGCTATCGCGTCGAAGGCTTCTGAACGTTTGAGCGGACCGACTTCCGGGAAGTCAAACAAACGCTCCGCATACGATTTTGCGCGACCTGCACGTCCACGTAATTGGGGCAGGCCTGCTCCCACCATTGCGATGGGCAGCTTCTGTTGTGCGCAGCGATGTAACGCCGCTATGAGCGCTGCGAACTGATCTTCTTCGATATATTGCAATTCATCGACAAACAAAATGAGCGCCGTGTCAGCGTTTGCGGCAGTCCGACCCACTTGTTCCAGTAATGCAGCGAGATCCCCCTCGAGTTCCCCATTGTCTGCGAGTCCAGGTTCAGGGTCAGCGTCAATACCCACCTCGATATCCTGGTATCGCACGCGCAATGAACGCACAAACCCCGCCAATGCAGACAGACCTCGTTGAGCCAATTGCTTTGCGGACTCGACACGGCTCAACCTGATGAGAGCCAACCTCAGTTGAGGGGCCAATAAGGCAGGCAAAGAGCGGTCTTCTGGTGTTTCCAGTCGCAGGGTATGCAAGCCGGCCCGCTCAGCATCATTGCGCATCTGGTCTAACAACACGGTTTTACCCACACCACGCAAGCCCACCATCAGAACACTCTTCGCGGGGTTACCAATACGGACGCGCTGAGCAGCGATGCGTACACGCTCTCTCAACTCATCGCGACCCGCCAATTCAGGCGGCGGCGTCCCAGCTCCGGGTGAATAAGGGTTTGATATCGGGTCCATTTATATAAAAATTACATAAGTTATCGCATATCCCTAACTTAGCTAATTTATGCATATTACGCTTGAAAACCGCATCTTTGCACACTCGTAACCGCGCCCCTCATGAGTCGTCAAAAAAATTGCGTGGAAAACAACGAATCTTGGGATCGCCCGGAGGAAAAACCAGAAAAGGGGCAACTCAGAGGTTTTTTCACTTACCCAAAGAACCAGTAACAAACCCCAATCGACGCCAGCACCCCCGCCAGATCGGCAAACAGCGCACACCCCACTGCATGCCGGACCCGCTGTATGCCGACCGAACCAAAGTAGACCGCCAGTACATAAAACGTGGTCTCGGTGCTGCCCTGCATCGTTGCCGCCAGCAGCGCAGGGAAGCTGTCGACACCCTGCGTGTTCATGGTTTCGATGAGCATGGCGCGGGCGGCGCTTCCTGAAAACGGCTTGACCAGTGCGGTGGGTAGCGCATCGACGAACCGGGCATCCCAGCCGGCCCAGAGCACCATGTCACGAATCCCGGTCAAAAGCAGATCCAATGCACCCGAGGCACGCAGGACGCCGACGGCACACAGCATCGCCACTAAATAAGGCAGCAGATTTTTCGCGACCTCGAAACCTTCGCGCGCACCTTCGATGAAGGCTTCATACACGGCCACCTTGCGCAGCATGCCGGCGACCAGAAACAAGAGGATCAGCCCAAACAAAACCACGTTTCCAAGCACGGACGACAGACTGGCCAGTGCCACCGACGACAGCGTCGACAACAGCGCAATGAAACCGCCGAGCAGCAGTGCTGTGCCCAGCAGCCAGCCCAGCACCACAGGATCGCGCCAGCGCAAACGCTGCATGAAGACCACCGCAAAAAATCCGGCGAGTGTGGAGGCTGTCGTTGCAAGCAAGATGGGCAGGAAGACCAGCGTCGGATCGGTCGCACCCTGCTGCGCGCGATACATGAAAATCGAAACCGGCAACAGCGTCAGCGATGAGGCGTTCAGCACCAGAAAAAGAATTTGCGCATTGCTGGCACGCTCGGGTTCGGGATTGAGCGATTGCAGCTCGCGCATCGCTTTCAGGCCTATCGGTGTAGCGGCATTGTCCAGACCGAGCGCGTTGGCGGTGAAATTCATTGTGATCAGCCCCAGCGCCGGATGACCCCTCGGCACTTCGGGCATCAGGCGCGCAAACAGCGGCGATAGCCAACGGGCGAGTCGTTCGACCAGCCCGGCTTTTTCAGCAATGTGCAGAAAACCCAGCCAGAGTGTGAGCGTGCCAAACAGCAGAATCATGACCTCGACTGACAGCTTTGCCATCGCGAACAGACTATCCACCATCACGGCAAAAACTGCGGGGTCACCCACAATCAGCCAGCGCCAGAGCGCGCTGGCGGCGGCCAGAAAAAAGAAGCTTAGCCAGAGAACATTGAGCATCGTGGCCTCGCGATAATCCGGCTCAGCCGGTCACGCCCTTTGCTTCTTTTTTATCGTCCGCATCAGCGGACGCATTCCAGGGCGCGATCTTGGGCAAGAGCAGCATGCCCGGTAAGGCCAGCGCAAAGCAAATCAGGAAGAATTCGAACCAGCCGGTGTGCGCGACGATAAAACCGGTGAGAGCGTTGAAGAAAGTGCGCGGTACTGCCGCTAGGCTGGTGAAAAGTGCAAACTGCGTGGCGGTATAACGTGAATCGGTCGCCGTTGCGATATAGGCGGTGAAGGCGGCGGTGCCTAAGCCAACGGCAAAGGCTTCCATGCCAATCACCAGCCCGAGCATGAACGTGTCAGGCGTAACATTGACAACGCCAGAAGCGCTGATACCCGTATAGGCCAGCAAAGCGAAACCCAGAATCGCGACAGCCTGCAGCACACCGAAAATCCAGAGGCCGCGATTGACACCGGTTTTCTCCAACCACACTGCGCCCAGAATGCCGCCGGCAAGGCTGGCCCACAAGCCGGCGTTTTTAGCGACCAGACCAATCTGTGTGCGCGAAAAACCCAGATCCATGTAAAACGGTGTCGCCAGCGCGGTGGCCATCGAGTCGCCGAGCTTGTAGAGAAAAATGAAGGCCAGGATCATTGCTGCATGCGACCAGCCGCTGCGTTCGATAAATTCTTTGAACGGCAGCACAACCGCCTCGCGTAATGTGCGCGGCGGCTCACCGTAAATTTTAGGTTCACTGATCAGCAGCGTAGTCAGCACGCCGGGAAGCATGAACAGTGCCGTGATCGAAAACACCAGCTGCCAGCTAAGGAAGTCGGACAGAATCAGCGACAGCGAGCCCGGTATCAGGGTCGACATCTTGTACGCATTCACGAACAACGCCGTACCGGAACCCTGCTCGCGATCAGACAACATCTCGCGGCGATACGCATCAATCACGATGTCCTGACTGGCCGACAGAAAAGCGACCAGCCCCGCCAGAAAGACAATGACCGGCAGCTCCGTCAGCGGTGAATAAAAACCCATGCTGCCGATAGTGGCCAGCAAGGCCAGCTGCGTAAAAAACATCCAGCCGCGCCGTCGACCGAGCATCGGAAAACGGAAGCGATCCATCAGCGGCGACCAGAGGAATTTCCAGGTGTAGGGGAAACCGACAAGTGCAAACAATCCGATGGACTTCAGATCAACCTGCTCGGCCCTCAGCCAGGCCGAGAGCAGGTTGTACAAAATGAACAGCGGCAGCCCGGAGGTAAAGCCAAGCATCACGCAAATCAGCATGTGCCGGCTGAAGTAATGCCGCCAGCCGCGAGTCTGCGCCTGCCCGTCGGCAGAAGTATCCTGAGTCATGCGTCGTCTTTATAGGAGGAGCTGCAGCGTCCGTGAGGACAGAATTATCGTTTGCGAAGACGGAAAACAGCCAGACTGCCGCGCCAGTTGGAGAGGAAGGTCACCGGCGTGCCGTCATCGCGCAGTGCGACGCATTCGAGTACTTCGAGACCAACTTCTTCGGCAAGTTCCTCAAAATCACTAATGGTCGCGCAGCGCAGATTGGGTGTGTCGTACCACTGGTAGGGCAGGCTCTCGGAGACCGGCATGCGGCCGGTCAGCAGCGCCAGTCGGTGCGGCCAGTGGGCAAAGTTTGGAAAAGAGACAATGGCTTCGCGACCGACGCGCGCGATATCGCGCAGCACGCCTTCGACGTTCTTCGTCATCTGCAGCGCGGACAGGCACAAGACAGTGTCAAAAGCGTCATCGGCGAACATTGCCAGACCACCTTCCATATCCTGCTGAATGACCGAGACACCACGCTGCACGCAACGAGGGATGCGCGCATCATCGATTTCAACGCCATAACCGCTGCACTGCTTGTCGACTTGCAGATATTCGAGCATCGCGCCGTCACCACAACCCAGATCCAGCACCCGTGATGAAGGCGCCACCCAGTGTGCAATGAAGGCGAGGTCAGCGCGCAGTCCGGCGAAGCGCTGGGTGATCATGCCGCCTCCCTTTGCGCGGCAGGCAGCTGCGCAGGCAGTCCCTGCCAGACCCGGTCGTAATAGGTGCGCACCACGGCCATGTAGCGCGGGTCGTCCAGCAGGAAGGCATCATGGCCATGCGGCGCATCGATTTCAGCATAGCTCACGCGGCGGTCATTCTTGACCAGCGCCTGAACGAGTTCGCGACTGCGCTCGGGCGCAAAGCGCCAGTCGGTGGTGAATGACACCAGCAAAAACTCCGCTTGCGTGTTGGCGAGAGCGGCGGAAAGATCACCATTGAAAGCGCGGGCCGGATCAAAGTAATCCAGCGCCTTGGTGATCAGCAAATAGGTGTTCGCGTCAAAGTATTCGGAAAATTTGTCGCCCTGATAGCGCAGATAGGACTCGATCTCGAAATCAATGCCATAGCCGAACTGGTAATCGTCACCTCTGAGGTCGCGACCAAATTTTTCGGCCATGTCATCGTCGGACAAATAGGTGATGTGACCAATCATGCGCGCGACGCGCAAGCCTCGCTTGGGCACGACGTCATGCGCATAAAAATCACCGTCATGAAAATCCGGATCGGTGAGGATGGCCTGACGGGCGACGTCATTGAAAGCGATGTTCTGTGCACTGAGTTTGGGCGTTGAGGCAATCACCAGACAATGTCCGACCCGGGCCGGATACAACATACTCCAGGCCAGTGCCTGCATACCGCCGAGCGATCCGCCCATAACCGCAGCGAACCGGCGTATGCCCAGCGCATCAGCCAGACGCGCCTGTGCGTGAACCCAGTCTTCGACAGTCACGACAGGAAAAGACGCGCCATAGGGTTTGCCGGTGGCCGGATTGGTGTGCATCGGTCCGGTTGAACCAAAGCAGGAGCCCAGGTTGTTGACGCCAATGACGAAGAAGCGGTCGGTGTCGAGCGGCTTGCCGGGCCCGACCATGTTGTCCCACCAGCCCGTACTTTTGGGTTGACCTTCATAGATACCGGCGACGTGATGCGAGGCATTGAGCGCATGGCACACCAGAACAGCATTGGAGGCATCGGCATTGAGCGTGCCGTAGGTTTCGTAGACAAGCGTGTAATCCGACAGCGCAGCACCACTTTGCAGCGGCAGCGGCTGCGAGAAGTGCATGGACTGTGGCGACACGACACCTATGGATTTCATCTGGAACCGGAAATAAAAAAGCCCGAGAGCATCTGGCTGGTCGGGCTGGATTCGGGATTCGATTCGAGCTCGCTTTAGCCGTATTTATCAGGGAACGTCCCTTGCGCCCGCAAGCTAAGGTCAAATCGGCGCATGCGCGCAAGGATAGCGAAGTCGGGGCAAAGCGTCAAACGAGGGGGTGTCAGGCGCTCATCAGCGCTTACAAAACCCGCAGACGCTCCACCGCGTCGGCAATCGCCGCCGGCTCATAGTTACGCAAGATGCGCTTCACGGGCGCCTCAAGCAGATGGATATCACTGTTGAGAATTTCCTGTTTCACGGACAGCAGCTGGGCCGGATGCATCGAAAATTCGCGCAGGCCCAGACCCAGCAGCAGGCGGGTCAGTTTGACGTCACCGGCAATTTCGCCGCAGACGGCTACGGGTATCCCTGCTTTGGCACCGGCCGAAATCGTCATGGCCAGCAGCTGCAGTACCGCCGGATGCAGCGGGTTGTACAGATGGGCGACCTCATGATCGACGCGGTCAATCGCCAGCGTGTACTGAATCAGATCGTTGGTGCCAATCGAGAGAAAATTCAGACGCTTGATGAACAGCGGCAGGGTCAGTGCGGCTGCCGGTATTTCAATCATTGCGCCCACCGGTATCTCCGGATCGAATTTCTTTTTGGCGTCGCGCAGCTGTGCCTTGGCCTGCGCAATCAGCGACAGCGTCTGATCAATTTCGAATGCATGCGCGAGCATGGGAATGAGCAGATTGATCGGCCCGTAAGCGGAGGCGCGCAAAATTGCGCGCAACTGCGTGAGGAACATCTGCGGCTCGGACAGGCAGTAGCGTATAGCACGCAGGCCCAACGCGGGATTGAGCGCTGTTTCCTCATCCTTGTCGAGCGGTTTGTCGGCGCCGACATCAAGCGTGCGTATCGTGACCGGACGACCTTTCATCGCAACGACCGCTTTGCGGTAGGACTCGAACTGTTCATCCTCGGATGGCAGCCTGGCGGTCTGACCGGTGCGGCCCATGAACAGAAATTCGGAGCGGAACAGCCCGACACCGACGGCACCGGCGTCGAGAGCGCCGGCGCAGTCTTCGGGCAATTCGATATTGGCCAGTAAATGAATATGCGTGCCGTCGCGCGTGACCGCCGGTGTCTTGCGCAGCTTGCCGAGCTTTTTACGCTCGCGCATGAGCTGATTCTGGCTTTCGCGATAATGCTCGAGCACCAGTGGCGCAGGATCAACGATCACAATGCCGGCATCACCATCGATGATCAGCCAGTCATCTTCGGCAATCAGCGATGAGGCGGTCGCCATGCCGACGGCAGCCGGTATATCCAGACTGCGGGCGACAATCGCGGTATGCGAGTTCTGGCCGCCCAGATCGGTGACAAAACCGACGAACGCGCGATCACGGAACTGCAGCATGTCAGCCGGCGAAATGTCATGCGCGACAACGATCATCTGCGCACTGGCTTCCTGCGCCCCGGTCGTAGCGGGCAGCGTACCGGCGCTGCCGGTCAGTCGCTTGAGAATGCGTTCGCCCACCTGCAGAATATCGTTTTTGCGTTCACGCAGGTAGTCATCTTCAATCTCATCGAACTGGGCGGACAACTCATCAATTTGCGTGAGCAGCGCCCACTCGGCGTTGTAATGCCGGCTGCGTATGATTTTGAGCGGGTTCTCGGCAATGATGGGGTCGGCCAGAATCAACGCGTGCACGTCAATGAACGCTGCCAGCTCGGAAGGCGCGTCCGGCGGCAGATCGCGTCGCACCGTTTGCAGCTCCTGATTGACCGCATTGATCGCAGCAGTGAGACGAGCGACTTCGGCTTCGATTTTTTCTTCAGCAACCAGATAATGCTTGACGTCCCGGGCGGCCGGCCGCAGCAGATGCGCGCGTCCAATCGCGATGCCACGCGATACCGGAATGCCATGCAGAGTGAAGGAAGCCATCAGATTGTCGATCTATAAAATCTCATTCGCTCTCGCCAAAGCGTGCTTCAATCAGCTGCACCAGCGCATCGAAGCATTCCTGTTCATCAGGACCATCCGCCTCGAGCGTGACGATCGCACCTTTGCCAGCTGCGAGCATCATCACACCCATGATGGATTTTGCGTTGACCCGGCGCTGATTGCGAGACATCCAGACCTCGCTCTGATATTTGGCGGCGAGCTGGGTGAGCTTGGCGGATGCACGCGCATGAAGACCGAGCTTGTTGATGATTTCGATGTCTCTGCTGATCATTTTTTTAGGGATAAGCTGAATAAATTCATACGACAAATCAGGTAGGCGCAAGGCGCACACGATTATCGACACGGCAAGCGCCGCTTTGTCCGCCGGCCAGTGCCATCTCAATCATGACATCCAGCGAGTTATGACGATACGTGATCGCACGCAGAAGCATCGGCAGACTGATACCTGCGATAACTTCGACTTCACCCGGAACGCACAACTGCAAGGTGCAATTCGATGGCGTACCACCCATCACATCGGTAATCACCAGCACGCCCGAGCCGTCATTGATGCGCGCTATCGCTTCACAAGCCAGACGACGTACTTCATCAGTATCCTGATCCGCGACCACATCGAGCGCCTCCACCTGCGCAGGCGCACTGCGAAAGACATGCGTAGCCGCTTCGATGAAAGCTTTGCCCAGCGGCGCATGCGTCAGGAGAAGAATGCCTACCATTGCCTATGACGGTGTCTGTGGTGCGTGATGCGTTTCGGTGGTGCGCTGATATTGCTCGTTAGTCTGTACGACTCAGATCGATTTTTCCAGCGCGTCAATAAACATGCCGGCCACATTGAAACCTGTTTGCTGCATGATTTCCTGAAAACAGGTCGGGCTGGTCACGTTAATCTCGGTCAGGTAGTTACCAATCACGTCCAATCCTACCAGCAATAATCCGCGCGAATGCAATTCCGGCCCGAGGGCTTCGGCAATTTCCCGCTCGCGATCCGACAGGGGCATGGCAATACCAGTCCCCCCGGCCGCCAGATTGCCGCGCACTTCACCGGCCTGTGGCACCCGGGCCAGCGCGTAAGGAACGACTTGCCCTGCGATCAGCAGCACGCGCTTGTCACCGTGAACGATCTCGGGAATATAGCGCTGAACCATGATCGTGCGTGTGCCATTTTCGGTCAGCGTCTCGATGATGGACCCGAGATTCATGCCATCGCTGCTGACGCGGAAGATACCTGCGCCGCCCATGCCATCGAGCGGCTTGAGGATGATATCGCGGTGCTGCTGATGAAACGCCCGTATTGGTGAGGTTTCACTGGTGACCAGCGTCGGCGCGATGAACTGAGGGAATCCCGTAATCGCCAGCTTTTCATTGTGGTCACGAATCGCTTGCGGGCGGTTGAACACGCGGGCGCCTGCGGCCTCGGCGCGCTGCAACAGATACGTCGCGTAGATGTACTGCATGTCGAACGGCGGATCGGTGCGCTCAATGACGGCATCGAAATTGGTGAGTGGCTGCAGCACCGGCGCTTCAGCGCGATACCAGGCGCCACTTTCACCGGTGAGATTGACTCGCGCCACGGCGGCTTTGACGCCAGCGCCATCGAACATCAAATCGGCATGACTGAACGCATGAATTTCATGACCGCGTGCAGCAGCTTCCACCATCATTGCGTAGGTCGAGTCCTTGGCGATCTTGAAGCTCGACAGCGCGTCGGCCGCGAATGCGATTTTCATGACAGGCGACTCAGTATTCTTCCGGATTCGGATCGGTTTTTTCCAACTCCACCGATGCGGCAAGCAGTGCCAGACGCGCGACGACGCCGTACATGTAAAAACGATTGGGTGCGGCCGTGCCGGGCTTGGCTGCCAGATCCGGTAGCGCATGCTGCTGCTCGAACGCCAGCGGCACGAAATGTGCGCCCGGGGAGTTGAGGTTTTCATCAATGCCGCGCTCGGCGTGGACGCGATAAAAACCACCGACCACATAGCGATCGATCATGTACACCACTGGCTCGGCGACCGCGTCATTGATGTGCTCGAAGGTATGTACGCCTTCCTGAATAATGACGTCGGAAACTTCCATGCCTTCTTTGATGACTGACATCTTGTTGCGCTGCTTGCGATTGAGATCGACCACTTCGCTCGCATCGCGCACCGTCATGATACCCATGCCATAGGTGCCGGCATCGGCCTTGACGATGACGAACGGTGTTTCCTTGATACCGTATTCCTTGTACTTCTTGCGAATCTTGGCCAGCACCGTGTCGACATTATTGGCCAGACATTCTTCGCCGGTGCGCTCATGGAAATTGATACCCGTACATTTGCCGAAGTAAGGATTGAGCATCCAGGGATCGATATCGATCAGTTTGCAGAACTTCTTGGCCACTTCGTCATAGGCCGCAAAATGCTGGGTCTTGCGACGCACCGCCCAACCCGCATGCAGCGGTGGCAGCAGGGTCTGCTCGTGCAGGTTTTCCAGGATAGCCGGTATGCCGGACGACAGATCGTTGTTGAGAAGTATGGTGCAGGGATCGAAATTCTTCAGACCCAGACGACGACCATTGTTGATCCGCTCCAGCGGTTCGAGCGTGATACTGCTGCCATCGGGCAGCTCGATCGGCGTCGGCTCTTTGACCTCGTCCGACAAACTCCCCAGACGGACATTCAGACCGGTCTGACGGAAAATCTGCATCAGACGAGCGACATTTTGCAAATAAAAGGTGTTGCGGGTATGACGCTCGGGAATCAGCAGCAGATTTTTTGCATCCGGGCAGTACTTGTCGATGGCGGCCATCGCCGCCTGCACCGCCAGCGGCAGCATTTCGGTCGCGAGATTGTTAAATCCGCCGGGAAAAAGATTGGTATCGACCGGTGCGAGCTTGAAGCCGGAATTGCGCAGATCAACCGAGCAGTAAAACGGCGGTGTGTGCTCCTGCCATTCCAGACGGAACCAGCGCTCAATCGCGGGAGTCGCCGCGAGGATTTTCTTCTCGAGCTCGAGCAGCGGGCCGTTCAGGGCTGTAACCAAATGGGGAACCATCGAAAAACCTTCCAGAGAGTCGGTGAAACCTGTGCGCAAACCAGGGCGGCAACAGGCCAGGGGCCTGATTTTAACGGGAATCCGTGGGACTCACGCCAAACCGGTACAGCCGCCAAGACTATTCAACGGATCAAATGAGGGTCTGGCAGGCAGTTTACCGGCTGATGGAAAGAAAAAACGCCCCCGGGCGGAGGCGTTTTTAGGGAGAAACAGGCGGACCGGGAAACAAGCTCCGGGTCCGCTGGCCAATCAGAGGTGATAAGCCGTCTCGCCGTGGCTGGTGATGTCCAGACCTTCGCGCTCTTCTTCTTCAGGCACACGCAGACCGACGATCATGTCGACCAGCTTGTAAGCGATGAGAGAAACGATGCCTGAGACCACGATGGTGATGATCACGCCTTCGATCTGAACTGCGACTTGCGAACCGATCGAGAACTTGTCCGGCGTGGCACCACCTGTGCCGCCCAGACCCGGTGCAGTGAATACACCGGTCAGGATTGCACCGACGATGCCGCCGACACCGTGGACGCCAAATACATCGAGCGAGTCATCAGCGCCGAGCATCCGCTTGAGGCCACTGACTGCCCACAGACAGACAAAGCCGCAGACCAGACCGATCACGATGGCGCCCATGGGACCCACAGTGCCGCAGGCGGGCGTGATGCCGACCAGACCAGCAACCGCACCTGAGGCTGCACCAAGCATCGATGCCTTGCCTTTGAACAGCGCCTCACCGAGACACCAGGCGAGTACCGCCGCTGCTGGTGCAACAAGCGTGTTGATGAAAGCCAGTGCCGCACCCGAAGTTGCTTCGAGGTTGGAGCCGGCGTTGAAGCCGAACCAGCCCACCCACAGCATCGACGCACCGACCATGGTCAGCGTCAGGCTGTGCGGCGTCATCGCTTCACGGCCGTAACCGAGTCGCTTGCCCAGCATGTACGCGCCGACCAGACCGGCAACACCGGCGTTGATGTGCACCACGGTACCACCCGCAAAATCCAGTGCGCCTTTGCTGAGCAGATAACCACCGGCGCCCCAGACCATGTGGGCGATCGGCAGATACGCAAACGTGAACCACAGCACCGAGAACAGCAGCACTGCAGAAAACTTCATGCGCTCGGCAAACGAGCCCACGATCAGTGCACAGGTGATGCCCGCAAACGTCGCCTGGAACGCAATGAACAGGAACTCTGGCAATTTCACCGTCGGGGTGAAGGTATCAGCCAGCGACGCCGTGTTCACGCCCTGCAGGAACAGCTTGGAGAGGTTACCGATGAAAGCGCCCTCGCCACCAAACGCAACCGTGTAGCCGTAAACAGCCCACAGCACGGCGATCAGCGAGAACACCATCATCACTTGCATCAACACGGACAGCATGTTTTTGCTTCGAACGAGGCCGCCATAAAACAGCGCGAGACCCGGAATAGCCATCATGATGACCAGCAGGGTGGACACCATCATCCAGGCAACGTCGCCTTTCTCCACAATCGGTGCCGGGGCTTCCGCTGCGGGTGCAGCAGGTGCCTCGGCGGCCGGTGCGGCGTCAGTCGCCGCTGCGGCAGGTGCGGCCGCAGCGGGTTCTTCGGCGTAGGTCAAAGAGGCGAAACCCAGTCCGATCAGGAGCAGGAAAGCGCCCAGCATACGAATGAAACTTGTCTTCATGAGGATCCCCTTACAAAGCTTCTTTGCCGGTTTCGCCGGTACGGATCCGTACGACTTGCTGCAGGTCGTAGACGAAGATCTTGCCGTCACCAATTTTGCCGGTGCGGGCCGCATTTTCGATCGCCTCAATGGCACGCTCGACGATCGCATCATCGACCGCTGCCTCGATTTTGGTCTTGGGCAGAAAGTCGACCACATACTCGGCACCGCGATACAGCTCGGTGTGACCTTTTTGACGCCCGAATCCCTTGACCTCGGTGACGGTGATGCCTTGCACACCGATGGTCGACAGGGCTTCGCGCACTTCATCGAGCTTGAAGGGCTTGATGATGGCAGTGATGAGTTTCATGTCAGCCTCGTTGGGGTTTATCAGAAAGTTTTGGTGAGCGAGACGATGCCTTTGGTGTCGCCGAGGTAGCCGGTACCATTGAAATTCCAGACGTTCGAGCCACCGAAAGTATTTTTCGCGTTGGTTCCGGTGGCCGCGATAGAAGCGGAGAGACCACCCCCCAGGTCTTTCGTGAGACCTACCTTCCAGTCAGTGTAGTCATACCGGGAATCAGCCAAGATGGTCCCGTCTTGCTTGAACTCGAACCGCCCTACATGAGCATTCAACACAAGACCGTCCATGACCGGCACGTCCGCACCCAGATCCAAGTAATAGCTGCCTGATTTGTTCGAAACCCAGATTGCGTCGCCGATTGCGTAATTCACTTTGAAGTAGACCGGACCATAAGCTACTTTTCCGTAAACTTCGTTGGTATTGGCTTTGAGCCCCGGGGTGCCGAGAGAAGTATCAAGTTTGTTGCGCGGATAGTAGTAGTAAATGGTACCGAAATCGAAATTCAGTCCGCTTGCATCGCCGAGCTTGACGCCAGCATAAAAATCCTGCTCGTAGGGAGTACGAGGACGAGAACTATTGTCACCGGTGTTGGCCGAGGTATAGGAATCATCGATCCAACTGATCGTCGATACCCAAGTACCCGCATAAAAACCCGTCGGCGCATGGGAATAGTCCACGCCGCCGCTGAAGGCTGGCCGGTTGCGCGACTGAGAGATGCCACGGAACACATAATCCGAGGTCACGCCAAGGTTGTAGGTAACGGAATGCTCAGGCGTCTTAGCTTCTTCCGCCTGCGCAAAGCTGCCAACAAACGCTGCTGAAATAGCGCTGGCAAGAATCAGTTTTTTCATAGGATTTCCTTTTGATTTTGAAAGTGAATAAATAGCCGGCGAACACAATCCCTGTTTGCTGAAGGGAACTGAGCAGGATGTGTGCCAGCTCTTTGAGCAGGAATTACTTGTCATTTCGGTCAAATCCGATAGGATCTGGCCTTGTTTTAACCTGCTTGACCACCCTGGTCACGCACCACCAGAGCGCGCGTGCTTCAAAATGGTGCGACTTATCCTATCAAAGCCATGACGACACCCCTGAGTTTTCTTTCCGAGCTGCAGACACGCATCAATGAGGTGCTGCAGCAATCTCCGGCCAAAGATCTGGAGAAAAATATGAAGGCCATGCTCAATCAGGGCTTTTCCCGGCTGGACTTGCTGACTCGGGAAGAATTCGAGGTGCAAGCCGACGTACTCGCCCGCACCCGCGCCCGACTTGAGGCACTGGAGGCGCGTGTAGCCGAGTTGGAATCGCGGCAAAAGCCCTGACCCGCACACCGTGGGTCTGGCGGTATTGAGAAGCCGGGCGCTGGCCGGGATGGAAGCGCCAGCGGTCACGGTCGAAGTGCATCTGGCCAATGGCCTGCCGGCCTTCACCATCGTCGGGCTGGCCGATACCGAGGTGCGCGAGTCGCGCGATCGCGTGCGGGCGGCCATACACAATGCAGGCTTTGATTTTCCACCCGGTCATCTGACCGTCAATCTCGCGCCGGCAGACTTGCCCAAGGAGTCCGGTCGCTTTGATTTGCCGATTGCGCTCGGCATTTTGGCGGCGTCTGGTCAGATACCCGCAACCGAGCTGGATGATTATGAATTTGCGGGTGAGCTGTCGCTCTCGGGTGAATTACGACCGATACGCGCGGCGCTGGCCATGACTTTTGCGATGCGCCGACATGAGGATGGCCGGCATCGCGCCTTTATCCTGCCACGCGCCAATGCGGCTGAAGCGGCGCTGGTGCCCCATGCCTGTATCTATCCGGCGGACTCGCTGCTGCAGGTCTGTGCGCATTTTGCTGCGGCCGATGCGAGTGCACGCCTGACGCCTGCGAGCGCTGCGCCGGAAGCGCTCGTCGCTACCAGCACGCCGGACTTTGCCGATGTGCGCGGCCAGCTGCAGGCGCGACGCGCGATGGAAATTGCGGCCGCCGGTGGTCACAGTGTGCTGATGGTTGGCCCGCCCGGCAGCGGCAAGTCGATGCTGGCTGCGCGTCTGCCAGGTATCTTGCCGCCAATGAGCGACGCAGAGGCATTGGAAACCGCTGCGGTGCAATCGCTGGCCGGCAGTTTTGCGATGAACCGGTGGCGACAAAGGCCGTACCGTTCGCCGCATCACACGGCATCAGGCATTGCGCTGGTAGGGGGCAGCAGCGTACCTCGTCCGGGCGAGATCTCGCTCGCTAATCATGGGGTGTTATTTCTGGATGAGTTGCCGGAGTTTGATCGCAAGGTGCTGGAAGTCTTGCGCGAGCCGCTGGAGTCCGGCCACATCACGATTTCGCGTGCGGCGCGACAAGCGGAATTTCCCTGTCGTTTTCAATTGATCGCTGCCATGAATCCCTGCCCTTGCGGTTATCTCGGCGATACGACACGCGTCTGTCGCTGCACGCCCGATGGCATTGCGCGGTATCAGGGAAAAATTTCCGGCCCGCTGGCCGATCGCATCGATATGCAGCTCCAGGTCGCTGCACTGAAGACCAGCGAGTTGCTGAGTACCGAAGCCGGTGAAGCGTCGGCGGTGATTGCACAACGGGTAGCCCGCGCACGCGAACGGCAACTGGCACGGCAACAGAAAGCCAATGCGCTGCTGAGCGTGCAGGAAGTCGAACAGTGGTGCCAGGCAGAAGACGCAGCTAACGCCTTGTTACGCACTGCCATCGAGCGACTGCACTGGTCTGCGCGCGCCTATCATCGGGTGCTCCGGCTGGCGCGCACGATTGCCGATCTTGCGAGTGCGCCGACCATCGATGCAAGCCATGTCTCCGAAGCCATTCAGTACCGTCGCGCGCTGAGCGTGAATCCCTCTTGAAGTATGACCCTGCTGTTACCATTCGATCGATGAACCCAATCTCTGCTCTTTCGCGACACCTGCTGCACTCCCGACAAGCCCGCGCTGCAGCGGCCGGCGCGATCTGCCTGCTGGTGTTGATGCTGGCCGGATGCAATCCCGCACTGAACTGGCGTGAAGTCCGCAGCAGTGACGCAAGCTATACCGTGTTGTTGCCTGCGAAACCAACGTCCTTTGAGCGCGCGGTCGATCTCGATGGCCTGCAGGTCATGATGAACATGACGGCCGCAGAGGCCAACGGCGTGAGTTTTGCTGTCGCCACCGCAGTTGTGGCCGATGCGTCGCAACGGGCCAGCGCATTGATGGCGATGCAAACGGCAATGACACGCAACATTCAGGGAAAAATCACCGAACAGAAAACGATTACGCTGAAGAACGGGACCAGCGTCACTCAGATTCGCGCAATCGGCAAAGCCGCCCGCAAAGGCGAACCACTGGTGTTGTTTGCACGCTTTCTGATGCACGAGACACGGGTGTTTCAGGTCATTGCGCTGGGCCCGGAAGACAAGCTCGACGGCGAGACGGCGGACACGTTTCTGAATTCTTTCTCACTCCATTGATATGAGCGACGCCATTTACCTGCAGGGCAGGCTGGGTATGCGTGTGGTGATCGTTTTCGCTGCCGCGTATTTCCTGTCGTACGCTTTTCGTGCGATCAATGCGGTGATTGCCCCCGCGCTGACGGCCGATCTGCAGCTCTCGAATGCGGATCTGGGTTTGCTGTCGTCGGCCTATTTTGTGGGTTTCGCCTGCCTGCAATTGCCGCTGGGCGTGTGGCTGGACAAATACGGCCCGCGCCGTACGGAATCTGCGCTGCTGGTTTTTGCTGCGCTGGGCGCGGCAATCTTTGCGTCAAGCAGCACACTCACGGGCTTGTGGGTGGGCCGCGCGCTGATCGGCATTGGCGTATCTGCCTGTCTGATGGCTCCGCTCAAAGCCTACCGAGTCTGGTATCCCCCCGAGCGACAGAGTCAGCTGGCCAGCTGGATGCTGGTGTTTGGCACGTGCGGCGCGCTGGCAACGACCGTGCCGGTGGCCATGCTGCTGCCCCTGATCGGCTGGCGCGGTGTGTTCTGGGCGATGGCGGGGCTAATCGTTATTGCTGCCGGGCTGGTTTTCTTTCGCGTCCGGCCGGTTGAACAGTCGATGGCACAGCAGCAATCCGCCATGAGTCTCACGCCTGAGGCACCCGGCGGTTATAAAGCGATTTTTATGGACCCCTACTTCCGTCGGATGGCCTGGCTGGGCGGCGTGTATCAGGGCGGGTTCATGGCCATACAAACCTTGTGGGCCGGACCCTGGATGGTCGATGTGCTTGGCCTGTCGGTCGCAGAGGCATCGCAGGTCCTGTTTCTCTTTAATCTGTTCCTGATGCTGTCCTACGTCGGCTTGTCATGGTGGGCGCCGCGTCATGTCGCCTATGGCAATCGGCCGGGCATGCCCGCATTGCGGGTGGTAACGATTGGCCTGACGCTGTCGATGCTGATACAGCTGGCCATGCTGCTCTTCCCGTACCGATGGGCGTGGATATTCTGGGTGCTGTTCGCGCTGGTGGTAACCGTCACGACACTGGCACAAACCCATGTGAGCCTGTCTTTTCCATCCTCGCAAGCAGGGCGCGCCAACAGCGCATTCAATCTGACGCTGTTTATCGGCGCCTTCAGTTTGCAGTGGGGCATGGGTTTGCTGATTGATGTTTTTGTTTCATACGGCTGGTCGCAGGCTTCGGCGATGCGAATGGCCTGGGCTGTTTATCTGCTGATTCAGCTGGGCGCGCTGGTATCGTTCATCGGATCCCGATCCCGGGTCGCCCCATTTGCTGAAAAGCCAGTGACCCCCTGATTGAAGGCCAGCGCGTCACAAGCATCGTGCTAGGAAAGTACTGAATAAATAAAACCTCACACTTTTGTAGCGAAAGAAATTACGCTAAGCGCTTGATTTCCCTGGCCCCGCGTCGCACAGCTGCGCTGGCTCGCCACAAAATGTGGATTTATCCAGCGTTTCCCTCGTGTTGACGCATTACTGTCAAAGGATGTTTCCATCATGTTGATCACATTCACTTCCAAATCGGCCGCCGATGTGCTGATGTATGAAACGCATGCAAAGCCTCTTTTGGATTTGCTGGGCAAGGACACCCAACGCGGTGTCATCACTGCCGAAGAAACAGGCGATGCCATTGCACGGATCGAGTCGGCGATTGCTGCAAGCAAACATCCACCAGGCGCGGGCGGTCATGGCGATGCCGCGGGTGATGATGAAAGCGACCATCCGGCAGAACGGGGGGTGAGCTTCGCAGCGCGTGCCTTTCCGCTGCTTGAAATGTTGCGTGCTGCCCGGCGTGATCAGCAATTCGTGATGTGGGGCGTTTGATTGAAATTACCGCAGGAATCACTGGCCTTTGCGCTGACCGGTGCAGCCAAAGCACTCGCGCAGGTTGATGCCGGCAATGCGCTGCCGCGCGCCTTGTCACTGACTTTTGAAACGATGCGCGCCACTGGCAACGCGCGTGGTGCGATTCAGGATCTCAGTTATCGCAGCATGCGTCACTGGGGTCGGGGCCGCGCTCTGCTGGCGCTGCTGGCTGACAAACCCGTTCAGCAAGCCGAACTTCGCAGTCTGCTCTGCTGCGCTCTTGCGCTGCTGTCCGAGAACGAACCCGCTTACACTGAACACACGCTGGTTGATCAGGCGGTGACTGCCTGCGGCGCTGATCGTGAGCTGGGCAAAGCCAAAGGTCTGGTGAATGCGGTGTTGCGTCGCTACACGCGCGAGCGCGATCGGCTACTGCAGCAATTGCAAAACGATCCGACCGCACAGTGGAATTATCCGCGGTGGTGGATAGAGAAGGCTCAGAAGGCATGGCCTGCACAATGGGAATCTCTGCTGGCTGCCGGCAATGCGCAGGCGCCGCTGACGCTTCGGGTCAATCGTCGAAAAACAAATCTTGCGGACTATCTGTCGCTGCTCAGATCACAGGGAATGGCGGGTGATGTGATTGGCCCGTCGGCGGTAAGGCTAAAACGTCCGATGCCCGTCCTCGAGATACCGGGTTTTGCGAAAGGATGGGTCTCGGTGCAAGACGCCGGGGCACAAATGGCGGCACCTTTGCTGGATGCAAAATCCGGCATGCGTGTATTGGATGCCTGCGCCGCGCCCGGCGGTAAAAGCGGACATTTGCTTGAGCTGGCGGATATCGATCTGACGGCCATCGATGAGGATGCCGAAAGACTCGAACGCGTTGCGCAAAATCTTGAACGCCTGGAGTTATCAGCGACCTTGCATTGTGCTGATGCCAGCCAGCGCGGTTGGTGGGATGGTCGCCTGTTTGATCGTATCCTCGCCGATGTGCCGTGCACGGCGTCCGGGATCGTGCGGCGTCATCCGGACATTCGCTGGTTGCGGCGGCCGGAAGATTCACGACAGCTTGCCGCGCACTCGGCTGCCATACTCGACAATCTGTGGAGCATGCTGCAACCCGGCGGGACACTGCTGTTGGTGACTTGCTCGGTGTGGCCAGAGGAATCCGCGGAACAGGCGAAGCGCATGACTGAACGTCATCAGGCCATCGCACTGACATCGCCGGGGCAACTGCTGCCAATGGCAGAGAGCGGCCAGGACCATGACGGCCTGTTCTACGCGCTACTCCAAAAGCCCTCAGTTTGATACCATCTCATCAAATTTTTCTGTGGGGCATCGCTCCGCTTGCCTCCGTGATTCATCGCCTCTTACTTAGCTTTTGCCTAACATCGCTGGTGCTGCTGTCACCGGTGAAAGCCCTTGCGGGCGAGGGCATTGAGCTCATCGATGCCAACATCGAGGCGAGCGATGATGGTTATCGGCTGGCCTCGAGCTTTTCAGTCGAACTGTCGCGCACGCTTGAAGAAGCGTTGATGCGCGGCGTACCGCTGTATTTCACACTGCAGGTGCAAGTGTCGCGGCCGCGCTGGTACTGGTTTGATGAAGTCGCCATTAAATCAACCCGCACTTTCAGGCTTTCCTACAATTTGCTGACCGAGCGATATCGCGCATCGATTGACGGCAACCTGCACCGGAATTTTTCGCGCCTCGATGACATGCTGGCGCTGCTGCGCAGACCGGGCCGGTGGGTTATTGCCGACGCCAATGCACTCCAGCGCGATGCAGTCTACAACGTATCAGTTCAGCTCGGGCTCGACATCGGACAACTGCCCAAGCCCATTCAGGTCAGCGCCATCAGCAATAATGAATGGCGCCTGTCGTCGGGCTGGTCACAATTTAACTACAGGGCTGAGGGCAAGTGAAGCGCGCACTCCGCTACCTGCTGTTTGCCGCAGCAGCGACAGTGGGCGTTCTGCTATTTCTGTTGGCTGCTGCCAGCGAAAACGCGCAGCTGTTCGAAGACTATTACTCGTGGATTTTTGGCGCGAATCTCGCGGTGGGCACCGCACTGTTTGTGCTGGTGTGTTTTCTGCTCGCGCGGCTGTACAGTCGTTATCGTCGCGGCCGCTTCGGTTCGAAGCTGATGACGCGACTGGTGCTGCTGTTCACTGTGATGGGTATTGTTCCGGGCATCATCATTTATATGGTGTCGGTCCAGTTCGTTTCGCGCTCGATCGAATCCTGGTTCAACGTCGAAGTCGAATCAGCGCTGGAGTCGGGCGTAAAACTCGGTCGTGGCGCACTCGAAGCTTCGCTGGCCGACTTGCGCGCTCGCTCTCGCCGGGTGGCGTCGGAGCTTTCGGATATGTCGGATGCGACGCTGGCGATGCAGCTGTCAAAAATCGCCGAACGCGAACAACTGCAGGATGTGCTGGTGGTTTCCGAAAATGGTCGTCTGATCGCCACGGCAGGCGGCAAACTGACGCGTCTGGCGCCGGAGCTGCCGTCGCAGGCGATGATCACACGCGCAAAAACCTTCGATGGTTTTGGTGTGATCGAAGGCGAATCTGGCACCGGGCCTTCGACGACCAGCGATCTCCGGCTGCGGGTTGTGGTCGTCATTCTGGGTGACGGATCGCTGGTATCGCTGGGCAGCGGCCTGCGCTATCTGCAAGTATTGCAGCCGGTGCCGGAACAACTGGCGGCGAACGCCGAGGCACTGCGGGATGCTTACAGTGGCTATCAGGAGCGCGCGCTGGCGCGCGACGGCCTGCGCCGCTTTTATCTGATCACACTCACGCTGGTGCTTTTACTGGCGGTGTTTGCTGCGATGGTCAGTGCTTTTCTGCTGGCCACGGATCTTGCGCAGCCTCTGTTGTTACTGGCCGAGGGGACGAAAGCAGTCGCGGAGGGTAATCTCTCGCCGCGTCCGATCGTAGCGACCTCGGATGAGCTGGGGACGCTGACCCAGTCATTCAACACAATGACCCTGCAGCTGGCTGATGCGCGCGCGGCGGTGGAACGCAACCGTCAGGCGCTGGAGGATGCCAAGGCCTATCTCGAGTCGGTGCTTGCCAATATGTCTGCAGGGGTGATGGTGCTCGATGACCAGCTTCGACTTGTCACATTCAACGCATCGGCAAGCCGAATTTTGCATCACGACCTGACGCCGTTTCAGGGCCGCGCTTTTGCCTCGGTTACCAGCGTTGCGGCATTTAGCCAGCCGGTCATTGATGCGTTCTCCAATCAGAATGCGCAGGTAGCTGGCGAGAGCGCCGAGGCGACGATGCAGTACTGGCAGCAGCAGATCGAGATACCGCGCCGCATGATCGGCGAAGAAGGCGATGGCGAGATCATCCTGCTGGCGCGCGGCGGACGTCTGCCCGTCGGTTCCGGCTCGGGCTATGTGGTGGTGTTTGACGATATTTCCGATCTGATTTCAGGACAGCGCTCGATCGCGTGGGCAGAGGTAGCACGTCGCCTCGCGCATGAAATCAAGAATCCGCTGACGCCGATACAGTTGTCGGCAGAACGCATGATGATGAAACTGCAGCCGAAACTGGAAGCAAGCGATGCCGCTTTGCTTGAGCGCGGTACTAATACCATCGTGAATCAGGTGTTGGCCATGCAACAGATGGTGGACAATTTCCGGGACTATGCGAAGACCCCGCCGCCACAGCTGCAGTCGCTGGACCTCAATGCACTGATTGAAGAAATTCTTGAGTTGTATCCCGAAACAACGGACCTGCGCACCATCCACCCGCAACTCTCTGCGGATTTGCCCCGGGTGCTGGGGGATGCAACTCAATTGCGACAAGTGGTACATAACCTGCTCCAAAACGCCCAGGATGCGACATCCGAAAGCGACGACCCCCGGCGTGCTGCGCGCATCGAGGTGACGACGGAGACCGTGCATTACGCCGAAGCCGAAGGCAGCACCCGTTCCGCAGTTCGCCTGACGATCGCGGATAACGGCCCGGGTTTTGATGCGCGAATGCTCGCCCGGGCTTTTGAGCCCTATGCGACCTCCAAGCGTCGCGGAACCGGGCTGGGTCTGGCGGTCGTAAAGAAAATAATCGAGGAACATGGCGGGCGGATTGAAGTGCAGAACCGTAAAGACGGTCCGGGTGCCAGGATTCTGATCCTGCTGCTGAAGCTTGCCAGACCGAATGTTTAACTATTTGACATTATTAATTGCAAAAAATACAATTTCTGTGCAACGACTCCCTTGCAGCAACATGAAAAGGCAGGAAGATGGCGAATATTCTGGTGGTTGATGATGAAATGGGCATCCGGGAGCTGCTCTCCGAAATCCTGGGTGACGAGGGACATGTCGTAACAACGGCTGAGGACGCGAATCACGCACGGGAAATCCGGCTGACCGGCGAGCCTGATCTCGTGCTGCTGGATATCTGGATGCCCGACACAGACGGCGTCACCCTGCTCAAGGAATGGCAGCGGGATGGCCTGCTGACCATGCCCGTCATTATGATGTCCGGGCATGCCACCATTGATACGGCGGTTGAGGCTACGCGCATCGGCGCGATGAATTTCCTCGAAAAGCCGATCTCTTTGCAAAAACTACTCAAGACCGTGCAGCAAGGCCTGTCACGCGGCCCCGATCATGCGCGCGGCACCCTGATTTCCTCAGGCATGCGGAGTAACGGACTGGCGGAAAAAACCGAACTCATGCCGCCCGCGCATACGCTGAACGGTCATGGGAAAAGTTTCAACGGTGCTTTGCAGGCCAACACGTTTGGCAACAGCGAAAGCGAATTCCGCGTCTCGTTCGAATTGCCGCTGCGCGAGGCACGCGATGCGTTCGAGCGTGCTTACTTCGAGCATCATCTGGTGCGTGAAGGCGGCAGCATGACACGCGTAGCCGAGCGCACAGGCCTCGAACGCACGCATCTGTACCGCAAACTCAAGCAGCTGGGCGTTGAATCCGGCAAAGGCCCGAAAAAAGCCAACGAATGACCCTGATGACGCTGGTCCATGGCGGCCGCCACCGTGACCGGGAAAAAGCCATTGCCGATAGCGCCGCCCACACCGGTGCGGGTGTGATCATCGAAGGTCTGCCGGACGGATCAGGTTTGCTGGAAACACTGGCCGCTTCAGGTCAGTTGCAATTGCATCGCATTGCGCCGGGCTGCCCTTGCTGCATGGGTAATCTGACGGTTCGCGTGACACTGAACCGGATGCTGAGGCAAACCCCGAAACAGATCTATCTGGCCATTGCCGATGCGACGCATCTGCCCGCCATTCGTGAGTTTCTGCAGGATGAGCAATACCGGGAGCGAGTGGTACTGGGACCGGAGATCGACTGCAGTCACTGACCCCGGCATTCTGTATCCGAAGTAGGCATGAGATTTGCGGCACACCGCTATTGAAAAAATCGCTTCGTAACGCCATCTGGGAAGGCAGGGAAATTGATCTTCGCTGCATCAACTCAAGGAGCCCGCATGAACCTGATTTACAACAGCGAGCATTACAGCGTCGTGGAATTTGGCGCGGACGCCGGGATGGAGACGATGCGCTTCGGCGGTTATGAAATTCTGGACAAGCCGGCGCGCCGCGAAATCTTTATCGCAGGCCCGATGGCCGAGACTTTCCGCCAGCATGTGCGTGAGCTGATCGCCAGCGAACCCAGCGTTGAAGACGTTGACGAATTCCTCGGTGGTTACGGATCTTTGATGGCGCAGCCGGTTGTGCTCCATTAAGCTGGTTACGCAGCCGGGGCCGGGACTCACGACAGGTTGTATCCTTTCGTGATATGCACGCCAATTCACGAACGGTAGAAAGCAACCAGCCCGGTCCGCATGAGCAGCTCCGCGCCGTTGTCGCACGACACGCAGTCACGGAATTCCGTAAGCCTGTCTCAGACGTCAACCTTGCCGCCTTCACCACGAGTATCGCTGCATGGAAAGCACAGAGCAGCCCCCCACTGATACTGGATGCCGGTTGCGGCGTGGGCCTCTCCACGCGCAGGCTGGCGCACGCGTTTCCCGACCATTTCGTGATCGGTGTCGATCAGTCGGCCGACAGGCTGGGGCGTGAGGTGCGCTGGTCAGGCAGGTTGCCGGAGAACTTCCTTACGGTACGCGCAGATCTGATCGATTACTGGCGGCTGATGCTGGCTGAGCACATCTACCCGCAACAACACTACCTGCTATATCCGAACCCCTGGCCGAAGAAATCGCAGCTGGGACGGCGCTGGCACGGCCACGCGATCTTCCCCGTGCTGGTGGCGCTGGGCGGACGCATCGAATGCCGCAGCAACTGGAAAACCTATATCGATGAATTCGCGGCGGCCTTAGGTCAGCTCGGCGGCATGGAGGTGCATTGTGAAGCGCACCACAGCCTGCCCGACGATGCGCTGACACCGTTCGAAGCGAAATACCTGCGCTCCGGTCACGCACTGTGGCGTTGTCGGACTGAACTGCCGCATCGGTCAGCTCCGGCCGGTGCGCTCGTCAATTCGTGATACCGTTGTTCGCGATATCAACGACTTCTTGTTGCGCCCATGTGCCAGTTGCTGGGAATGAATTGCAATGTCCCGACCGACATTGTCTTTAGCTTTACCGGATTTGCGACGCGCGGCGGCCATACCGACGAACACAAAGATGGCTGGGGCATTGCCTTCTTCGAGGGTGCGGGTGTGCGTCTGTTTGTTGACCATGAGTCGGCCATTGCCTCGCCTGTCGCTGAATTGATCAAGCGTTATCCGATCAAATCAAAAAACGTGATTTCGCATATCCGCAAAGCGACGCAGGGGCAGGTGGCGCTGGAAAATTGTCATCCCTTTGTCCGCGAGTTATGGGGTCGGTACTGGGTGTTTGCCCACAATGGCGATCTGAAAAATTTTTCGCCTGCTTTGCATGGCGCCTTCCGGCCGGTCGGCACTACCGACAGCGAACTGGCTTTCTGTTATCTGCTGCAGTCACTGCATGAACGCTTTGGTGACCGCTTACCAGCAATGGCAGAACTGCGCGTGGCGCTCGGCGAGCTGACCAAAGAAATCGCCGGCCACGGCGTATTCAACATGATGCTCTCGGACGGCTCTGCATTGTTCGCGCATTGTTCAACACGACTGCACTATCTGGTGCGGCAGTATCCGTTCACACAGGCCCGATTGTCGGATCAGGATTTGTCGGTTGATTTTTCGGAGGTGACAACGCCAAACGACCGCGTTGCGCTGATCGTTACCGAGCCGCTGACGACTAACGAAATCTGGCAAGCCTTTACACCCCATGAACTGAAGGTTTTCGTCGATGGTGCACCGCTGCCCTGATCCTGCAGGATGCACCCTACAGACTTACAGATTCGGTGCAAGCCACCGCTGCATCTGCTCGATCGGTACCCCGCGCCGCTGGGCCATATCGCGCAACTGATCCTCGCCGATTTTTCCGACCGTGAAGTACTTGGACTCCGGGTGCGCGAAATAAAAGCCCGAGACTGATGCACCGGGAAACATTGCATAGGATTCTGTCAGGCTCATGCCGATGTCTTCAGCTTCGAGAATGCGGAACATGTCCGCCTTGACCGTATGCTCAGGACACGCCGGGTAGCCGGGCGCAGGGCGTATGCCCTGATAAGACTCGGCGATCAGCGCGTTGGTGTCGAGCTGCTCATCGCTGGCATAGGCCCACAGCTCTTTGCGCAGCCGCTCATGCAGGTATTCGGCAAAAGCCTCGGCAAACCGATCGGCCAGTGCCTTGAGCATGATGGATGAATAATCATCATTAGCGTCCTCAAAGCGCTTCTCGTATTTCTCGATACCGATACCTGAGGTTACGGCAAACATCCCCACATAATCCGTGATGCCGGACGACTTGGGCGCGACAAAGTCTGCCAGACACTGATTAGGACGGGCAACACCGTCAATCACTGGCTTCTCGGTCTGTTGCCGCAGTCCGTAATAAGTGAAGGCAATTTCACTGCGGGTTTCATCGGTATAAATCTCGATGTCGTCATCATTGACGCTATTGGCCGGCAAAATCGCCATCACCCCATTCGCGGTCAACCAGCGACCGTCGATGATTTTCTTCAGCATCACCTGGGCTTCGCGATAGACGTTGCTCGCCGATTCACCCACCACCGGATCCGTCAGAATGGCAGGAAATGGGCCGGCCAGATCCCAGGTCTGGAAAAACGGACCCCAGTCGATGTAATTGGCGAGGGTAGCGAGATCGACGTTACGGAAATGACGTCGACCGATGAAGCGTGGCTTGCGTGGCGCATGCACACCCTCAAACGACAATCGCATTTTGTTTTTGCGCGCCGCTTCCAGCGTGAGCATGGGCAAGGCCTTCTTGCCTGCGTGCTGAACACGAATGCGCTCATAATCGGTCGCAATCTCATCGACGTATTGTTCGCGCGACTCGGGCGTCAGCAGCGACTGCGCGACTGATACGGAACGTGACGCGTCGGGCACGTAGACGACCGGGCCTTCATAGTTCGGCGCAATCTTCACGGCCGTATGCGCGCGACTGGTGGTCGCTCCGCCAATCAGCAGCGGAATCTTCAGCATCCGGAAGTGCGGGTCACGCTGCATTTCTTTGGCCACGTGGGCCATTTCTTCGAGCGAAGGCGTAATCAGTCCGGACAGTCCGATGATGTCGGCGTTCTCGGCCTTGGCTTTGGCCAGAATCTCGGAGCAGGGCACCATCACGCCCATGTTCACGACTTCGAAGTTATTACACTGCAGGACTACGGAAACGATATTCTTGCCGATGTCATGCACATCGCCCTTGACTGTCGCAATGACGATCTTGCCTTTGGGTTTGGCAGCAACACCGGTACGCCGTTCTTCCTGCAGTTTTTCTTCTTCGATAAACGGCACCAGATGCGCGACCGCCTGCTTCATCACGCGCGCGGATTTGACAACCTGTGGCAGGAACATTTTGCCCTGGCCAAATAAATCGCCGACGATATTCATGCCATCCATCAGCGGACCTTCGATCACATGAATCGGACGTCCGCCATCGCGCTCTACTTGCGCGCGCGCTTCCTCAGTATCTTCGACGATCCATTGCGTGATACCGTGGATAAGCGCGTGAGAGAGGCGCTTTTCAACCGGCGCATCGCGCCAGACAAGATTCTGTTCTTCCTTTTTATCACCCGCTTTGAGTGTGGCTGCCAGTTCGATCATGCGCTCGGTGGCGTCCGGGCGACGATTGAGCACTACATCTTCGGCGCACTCGCGCAACTCGGGCGAGAGATCGTCGTACACACCGATCATGCCGGCATTGACGATGCCCATAGTCATGCCAGCGCGAATCGCGTGATACAAAAAGACGGTATGAATCGCTTCACGCGCGGGGTCATTGCCGCGGAAAGAGAAGCTCACATTCGATACGCCGCCGCTGACCTTGGCGTGCGGCAGGTTGTCGCGTATCCAGCGTGTGGCCTCAATAAAATCGACCGCGTAATTGTTGTGTTCTTCAATGCCGGTGGCGATCGCGAAAATATTCGGATCGAAGATGATGTCTTCAGGCGGAAAACCGATCGTGTCGACCAGCAGACGGTAGGCTCGTTCGCAAATTTCCGTCTTGCGCGCAAAAGTATCCGCCTGCCCTTGCTCATCAAACGCCATCACGATCACCGCAGCACCATAGCGACGGCAGAGAGTGGCTTGACGCAGGAATTCTTCCTCGCCTTCTTTCATCGAGATCGAATTGACGATCGCCTTGCCCTGCACGCATTTGAGGCCTGCCTCAATGACCGACCATTTCGATGAATCGATCATGATGGGTACACGTGCAATATCAGGCTCGGCGGCGATCAGATTCAGAAAGCGCGACATCGCAGCGACCGAATCCAGCATCGCCTCATCCATGTTGACATCGATGATCTGCGCGCCGTTCTCGACTTGCTGACGCGCGACGGCCAATGCTTCCTCATATTGCTCATTGAGGATCATGCGCGCGAAGGCCTTCGAGCCGGTGACATTGGTGCGCTCGCCGACATTGACGAACAGTGAATCTTCATCGATCACATAAGGCTCGAGACCCGAAAGCCGCATCTGATGCAAATGGGTCGGAATCTTGCGCGGTGCGATCGCTTTGACCGTATCGGCAATAGCGCGAATATGTTCCGGTGTGGTGCCGCAACAGCCACCGGCGATATTGACAAAACCACTGTCGGCAAAATCTTTCAGCAGCGACGAGGTGACATCCGGCGTCTCATCAAAGCCGGTGTCGGACATCGGGTTGGGCAAACCGGCATTCGGATAAATACAGACAAAGGTCTCGGCAATTTTTGACAGTTCTTCTGCATAGGGTCGCATCAGAGCCGCACCGAGTGCGCAGTTCAGCCCGATGGTCAGCGGCTTCGCATGCCGTACCGAGTTCCAGAAAGCAGTGACGGTTTGTCCGGACAACACTCGGCCGGATGCGTCAGTGACCGTACCCGAGATCATGATCGGCAGACGC
>JACCDX010374901.1_pt1 | contig 29774 bp, 33 predicted proteins | sample 7449681 | NCBI WGS metagenome assembly JACCDX01 (sample SAMN15323450, study PRJNA562643) | freshwater metagenome | isolation source: river surface water | place: USA:Blue River Watershed | collected 2017-08-18
ACGGTAATCCACCATCACGCCCTTGCCGCCCTCATTCTTGATGCGACCCACATACGCCCCCATGGTCGACTGGTGGTCTTGCGCACGGAAGGTGATCTTCCCGAACGGGGTGTCCATGTTCATGCCCCTGAACGCCGTCACCAGTTTTTCGGTGTCGGTCCCGCCTGCACGGCGAATGCCGTTGGCCAGCGCATGGATCATGCTGTAGCCCACCACCGAACCCAGGCGCGGGTAGTCATTGAACTTCTTCTGGTAGGCGGCCAAAAAGGTCTTGTGCTCAGGCGTGTTGATGCCGTTCCAGGGGTAGCCGGTGACGATCCAGCCATTGGGCGTCTCGTCTTTGAGCGGATCCAGGTACTCGGGCTCACCGGTCAGCAAGCTGACCACTTCACGCCCCTGAAACAAGCCCCGGGTGTTGCCTTCACGCACAAACTTGGCCAGGTCGGCGCCAAACAGCACATTGAAAATCGCATCCGGCTTGGCATCGGCCAGGGCTTGCGCCACCGCGCCCGCATCCACTTTACCCAGGGCAGGTGCCTGCTCGGCAACAAATTCGACATCCGGCTGAGCCGCCTTGAGCAATTGCTTGAAAGTCGCCACCGCCGACTGGCCGTACTCATAGTTGGGATAGACCACAGCCCAGCGCTTTTTCTTCAGCTTGGCGGCCTCGGGCACCAGCATGGCGGCTTGCATGTAGGTGGATGCGCGCAACCGGAAGGTGTACTTGTGACCGTTTTGCCAAACGATCTTGTCGGTCAGCGGCTCGCCGGCCAAAAAGAAGAATTTCTTTTGCTTCGAAAAATCAGTCAGGGCCAGGCCGATGTGCGACAAAAATGCGCCCGACAGCACTTCAACCCCCTCGCGCGAGACCAGCTCTTCGGCCGCCCGCACAGCGTCACCCGGGTTGGCGTTGTCATCCCGAATGATCAGTTGGATTTTTTTGCCGTTCACGCCACCGGCCGCGTTGACTTCATCAACCGCCAGTTCCATGCCCTTTTTGTACGGTTCCAAAAAGGCCGGTTGGGCTTTGTAGCTGTTGATCTCGCCAATCTTGATGACCCCTTGGGCCATGACCGGGCTCAGGCCCAGGGCCAGCCCGAGGGCAGCGGCGGCCCGGGTGAGTTGTAGCAAGGGCTTCATGAAATCTCCTTCAAGTGGACAGTGGAACAAAGGGAAACATCAAACAGGATCAACGCAGGCCATCTTGGCCTGCGATTTCGGACACTTGCAGGCCCCCCACGCGCGGGTGCGGCCGGCCGCTGTCGGTCACCGCCACGGCGACCAGAATTTCGTTGGCAAAAGGCGCATCAGCGATGCGTGCCTCGATGGCGTCAAAGTGGCTGCGCACAAAGGCCGCATCCTTGTGGCCCAGCGGCACATCGATCGGGGTGCCCAGGCCGCCGCGCTTTTTGGCCGACGGCACCAGCGCTGCGCCTTTTTCAACGGCTTTGCGCAAGGGCGCACCCAATTTGGGGTGCAAAATGGCGGCAGCGTGCTCCAGCTCGCCCGCCTCTCCGACAATGGCGGCCTTGCCGTAACTGTGCGCCTGCCCCGGGGTGATGCCCAAGGCCTGTACGCAGCGCTGACCCAACAACCCGCCCAATTCTTCGCCGATGGCGATCAACTCATCGAGTTGATCGTGGAAAGCGCCTGCATATGGGTTGCGAATCACCGCCATGGCCAAGGCACGGCGGGTTGGGGGTGCGACCGGCTTGCCCCCCTCGAGGTGGGTCTCGTCCACACACACGACGAGTTTGCGGATTTGGGCTTTCATGGGTTGGATACTCCGAGTTGAACCTGCGGCAAACCAAGTTCGCGGCCACAAGCGACCGATTGTTGCTGGCACACCAACCAGGCGGCCTCGATCAGACCGGCCTGCGTCAGCGCCTGAGCATACGCAAGTCCGCGCTGCAAAGCTGTCCTGATTTGCCCCAAGGGCAATACCGGCACATGGCGTGTCACCAAGCGGTGGCCCAAATCGCTGTCTTCGCTCACCTCACAGGCAGGCTGGCGCACGATGCCAGGGTGATCCACATTGACTTCATTCGCGATCAGGCTGGCCGCCGCATCGGCCTGGGCGGCAGTAGCAGCCAACACCGTCACGCTGTCTGCAATTCCAAGAGAAAAACTGCGTCCGGCCCAGCCGCTGGTGGCCACCCCACGCACAGGCGTGTCAAACCCGATGTCCAACCGGGCATCGGGCTCGATCCCCGCGCTCGGATCACCGCGCACATTCCGAATGTCGGACACCACCCCCAGCCGCCAATGCTGACCGGGGCTCAAATGCATCGCCATGTCGCCGCCGTTGTTGATGCTGGCGCGGCGAATGCCCGGCAGCGCGTAATGCCGCAACAGATGCTGCGCGACTGCGCCGGCCACCGCCGCCATCGGCGTGATGAAAACACGCCCGGGCCGCGCCGCCAACGGCTGACAGGCCTGCCACATCAGGCGCGCCACCTCACCCTGAAAGGGGTTGGGCGCATCGGGCTGGACCGCTTGACGCAATCGGGGTAATTCGGGCACCAAAGTCGCCAACAGGCGTCCAAACTCCTTCCAGGCGCGGGCATGGGCCGCCTCGATCACCTCGGCATCACCCTCGACCTGAACCATCAGATCGATGGGGCCGTGCCACCAGCGTTGACGCGTCGGGTCCAATGGAATGCGTTGTGCGTCCATGAGCGCTCAGCCCAGCATCGGGGGTTGATGCAAAGGCCATGGCTGGCCTTGCGGCACATGCCAAACCCGTTGTTGGGGCGCACCGTCGTTGTGCCAGGCGCCGTGCTGCAAACTGTCATCCAAGCTGCGCACAAAACCCATGTGCCCCCCCAAAGCCTGATAGTCGGACAAGCGCATTGAAAACTCAATCGGCGCCACGATCGCCGGAGTGGGTACAGTGCCCAAACTGCCGCGCGGCATGCGCATCACATCGGCCATGATCGTGATCCCGCCACCCGGCCACACATAAGCGGGCGCTCCGCCCATGGTGACATTGACCAGCGCTTTCTTGATGGCTTGCGTCAATCGGATCGGATTGTCCGTGACCCCGGCACGCAAACTGCCGCCGGCCCCGGCCAGAAACAACACACTGACCAGGGACGGCTCGCAGTTTTCCCCGATGCGCTCGACCACCTGACGCACCGCTTCTGGCATCTCGGCAGGCTGAGGTCGCAAAGCTTCGTCCAGCACATACCAAGCCGAATGCTCACCGGTGGTTGATGTCATCAGCAACCGCAAGCCGGGCTTGGCCACCGCCGGATCCCAAGGGTCCAAAATGGACAGCGGGTCGCTGATGTCGGTGCCACCCCAGCCATCGCCTGGATTGGCCACCTGAAAATAGCGCCCCGGCGTCGACTTGCGCCCCCGAACCGAAATCCCGCTCGGCGGGATGTCCAGGCATCGACCGGCCTGGTGTTCGGACAACACCCCCGTGATGTGGTCATCGACCACCACCACTTCGTCGCACAGCCCCAGCCATTGCTGGGCAAAAATCCCAATCGCCGCCGAGCCGCACCCCACCCTCATGCGTTGTTCGTGGGTGCCGTTCACCACCGGCGCCTGACCGGCTTGCAAAACCACCCGGGCGCCACCGTCGATCTCGACTTCTATCGCCTCTTGGTTGCCCAGACCTTGCATCGCCTCGAGGGTGATGCGCCCCTCTTTCTTGCTGCCCCCGGTCAGGTGATGCACACCGCCCAGACTCAGCATCTGCGAACCGTATTCGGCGGTGGTGACGTGCCCGATCACCTCGCCCTTGTAACGCACCGCTGCTTGTTCATTCCCCAAATAACGGTCGGTATCGATTTTCACCTTCAGACTGCAATAGCTGAAGATGCCCTCGGTGACCACCGTCACCATGTCCACGCCCCGCACCTTGGACGCCACAATGAATGGCGCTGGCTTGTAATCGGGGTAAGTGGTCGAAGCCCCGATGCCTGTCACGAAGTAATCGGGGTCATCTCCCGCCCCACTGGCCCCAGCGATGGCAGGAGCGGCGTCGGGGCGGGGCACGAGTGCCTGGGCGCCAGAGTCGGGGCCGGCCTCGCGTCGCAACCAAACCACCGGATCCAGCCGCACCAGCACCCCATCCTGGTTGGCATAGCGGTCACAAGCCCCCACCCGCCCCTCGGAGATCTGGCACAGCACCGGGCAGGCGTTGCATTCAACCTTGTTGCGCGCCATCTGTTCGTTGCGTGGCGCAGCCCGCTCAATGCCCAGATGCGGCCGGGTTTCTTCGGGACCGGGCAAGCCGTCACCGTGGGTGTGCTGCGTCATGCTCGGCACCTTGCGGTTGGATGGTTATCACCAAAAGTCATAAAGGTCGGGAGAAAATTAACCCTGTCATGTTGTTCGGTGTAGTGTTCGCTTCATTTTCATGTTGCAAACACTACATGAAATACAATATATTGCAAGCCAGAACTTTCCACAAGAGGGGTGTCACGGTGTCGCCGTGGCGCCTCAAACAGGGTCCACCATGAGCGCCTTTCACCAAGAAAAAGTCCTGTCGGTTCACCATTGGACCGACCGACTGTTCAGCTTCACCACCACCCGTGACCAGGCCCTGCGCTTTTCCAACGGTCACTTCACCATGATTGGCCTGAAGGTCAACGACAAACCGCTGCTGCGGGCCTACAGCATCGTCAGCCCCAATTACGAAGAACACCTCGAGTTCCTCAGCATCAAAGTGCCTGATGGTCCACTCACCTCGCGCCTGCAACACATCCAGGTCGGCGATGAGATCATCGTCGGCCGCAAACCCACCGGCACCTTGCTGATCGATTACCTGCTGCCAGGAAAAAATTTGTGGATGCTCAGCACCGGCACCGGCATGGCCCCGTTTCTCAGCGTGTTGCGCGACCCCGAAACCTACGAAAAATTCGAAAAAGTCATCCTGGTCCACGGCGTGCGCGAAGTCAAAGAACTGGCCTACCACGACTACCTCACCCAGGAACTCCCGCAGCACGAACTGCTGGGCGAGCTGGTTCGCGAACAGTTTTTGTATTACCCCACTGTCACCCGCGAGCCCTACAAACACCAGGGTCGCATCACCGACTTGCTGGCCTCGGGCAAGATCCACCATGACCTCGGCCTGCCTGCCCTTTCGCGCGACCTCGACCGGGTCATGATCTGCGGCAGCCCGCAGATGCTGCGCGACCTCAAAACCATGCTCGAAGCGCGTGGCTTCAACGAGGGCAACACCAGCACCCCGGGCGACTTCGTGATCGAGCGCGCCTTCGCCGATCAATAATCTTCTCAGCCCCTGCACCTCATGGCCACGGCTCGCAAAACCCCAGCGGCACAACGCGTCGGGGTGCGTGCCCAGTCGGCGCAAGCCACGCGCGACAAAATCCTGAAGGCGGCCACCCAGGTCTTTGCCAAACACGGCTATCAGGGTGGCAGCGTCGACAAAATTTCGCGAGCGGCCAAGTCGGTCGACCGCATGATCTACTATTACTTCGGCAGCAAAGAGGGGCTGTTTACCGAAGTGATCGAGGGCATCTACCGGCGCATGAACGAGGCGGAAGCCCAACTCAGCCTGGACATCGATGACCCCTTGTCCGCTCTGAAGCAAGTCATTGGTTTCGTGTTGGGCTATTACCGCGAACACCCCGAATTCATCACCTTGCTCAACACCGAGAACCTGTTGCAAGGTCGGCACATCGCACAATCGCCCCGCGCCGCCCAGTACTCCTCGCCTGCGGTCGGCGTGATCACCGACATTTTGGCGCGCGGCCAGACTCAGGGGCTGTTTCGGCCCGACTTGCAGGCCCGTCAGGTCTACCTGCTGATCGTCTCGACCGGCTATTTCCTGATGTCCAACCGCTACACCCTGTCGGCTTTTTTAGGCGAACGCGTCGACTCGCCCGAAAATGCCCAGGCATGGAAAGATTTCGTGACCGACGCGGTCTTGCGCACCGTGTTGATCAAACCTCAAGCAGGAGACTCACATGGCCACCGCAAGCGTTGAAGAAAAATCGGGCAAAGTTGTCATTCAAAACATCGGGTTGATGCTCTCAGGCGACATCGACCAGCCGATCCTGCCGGCAGACACCCTCGTCATCCACGACGGCCTCATCACCGCCGTCGGACGCGCCAAAGACTGCGACACCGAGGGCGCCAAAACCGTCATCGATGCCCGCCAAACCTGCGTCGCCCCCGGCCTGATCGACAGCCATGTTCACCCCGTCTTTGGCGACTGGACCCCGCGCCAGAACCAGCTGGGCTGGATCGATTCGACCATGAACGGTGGCGTCACCACCATGATCTCGGCGGGTGAAGTCCACCTGCCTGGCCGGCCCAAGGACATCGTCGGCCTCAAAGCCCTGGCCATCACCGCGCAACGCGCCTTTGCCAATTTCCGCCCTGGGGGCGTCAAGGTGCTGGCCGGTGCACCGGTGATCGAAAAAGGCATGACCGAACACGACTTTCAAGAGTTAGCCGCCGCCGGCGTGACCTTGCTGGGTGAAGTCGGCCTGGGCTCGGTCAAAGCCGGCTACGAAGCCAAAGAGATGGTGGCCTGGGCCCGCAAACACGGGATCCAGAGCACCATCCACACCGGCGGTCCCTCGATCCCCGGCTCGGGCCTGATCGACAAAGACGTCGTCCTGGAAGCCGCCGCCGACATCATTGGCCACATCAATGGCGGCCACACTTCATAGCCCGAAGCCCACGTCTGCGAGTTGTGCGAAAAATCCTCCCGCGCGATCGAAATCGTGCACAACGGCAACGAACGCGTGGCCATCGCCGCCGCCCGCGCTGCACTCGAACTGAAATGCCCGCACCGCATCATCCTGGGCACCGACGGTCCCGCCGGTTCCGGTGTCCAACCGCTGGGCATCTTGCGCATGATCGCGCTGCTCTCCAGCCTGGGTAACATCCCGGCCGAGTTGGTGTTTTGTTTTGCCACGGGCAACACCGCCCGCATCCGCAACCTGCAGTGCGGTCTGATCGAAGTGGGGCGCGCCGCCGACTTCGTCTTCATGGACCGGGCCCAACACACCGCCGGCAAGACCCTGCTCGAGAGCGTGCAACTGGGCGACATCCCCGGCATCGGCATGGTGATGATCGACGGCCTCGTGCGCTGTGGCCGAAGCCGCAACACCCCGCCTGCGACCGAAGTGCCGGTGGTGCTTTAAGTCTGCGCCTCAATCGTTCAGAAACAAAGCCTGTAACTCGCTCAGAAAATCAAAACCGCGCTCAGTCGGCAGCAGCCGATCGCCGCGCCGCTCGATCAGCCCCTTCGACTCGGCGGCTTGCACCGCCCGCTGGATGCTGCTGATCGGCAAACCCGTGCGCTCTGTGAACGACGTCGTCTCAAAGCCCTCGCGCAAACGCAAGACATTGAGCATGAACTCAAAGGGCAAATCGGCCCGTTTGACTTCGTCCGCTTGGGCCAAGGCCTGTCCCGCCATCGCCCCTTCGACATATCGCTGGGGATCCCGCCACTTCACCGTGCGCAAAATCCGGTGAGCAAAACTCAATTTGCCGTGCGCCCCGGCGCCCAACCCCAGATAGTCGCCAAACTGCCAGTAATTCAGGTTGTGTTCGCACCGATGCCCGGGCCGCGCGTAAGCCGATACCTCATAGCGCTGCAGACCCTGACGGCCGGTGACCTCGGTGATCACATCGAGCATCTCATAAGCGGTGTCATCATCAGGCAAAGCCTGCGGCGGGTGCTTGGCAAAAAAAGTATTCGGCTCAATGGTCAGGTGATAAACCGACAGGTGTGGCGGCTCAAACGACAACGCCTGCGCCAGATCGGCGCGCAAATCGGCCACCGATTGACCGGGCAAAGCGTACATCAAGTCGATGTTGTAGGTGGCGAAAACTTCAGACGCCTCGGCCACCGCGGCCACCGCCTGCGATCGATCGTGTACACGTCCAAGCACCTTCAAAAAACGATCGTCAAAACTTTGTACGCCAATCGACAGTCGCGTGACCCCCGCCTGCCGAAACGCCTTGAAGCGGTCTTGCTCGAAAGTCCCCGGATTGGCCTCCAGCGTGATCTCGCAATCCGCCACCAGCCGCAAGCGCGCCCGCAAATCGCCTAACAAACGCTCGATCCCGGCGGCCGAAAACAAACTGGGCGTCCCGCCGCCAATGAAAATACTCTGCACGCTGCGCCCCCAGACCAAGGGCAGGCTGGCATCCAGATCCGCACACAGTGCATCGAGATAGGTCGACTCAGCTTGCGCCAAGTCGCTGCCGCGCCACTCGTGTGAATTGAAATCGCATTAGGGACATTTTTTCAGGCACCAGGGCAAATGCACATACACCGACAGCGGCGGCAAAGCCGATAACTGCAAAGTACCCGGTCGCATCAGGTGAGCCAAATCCAGGTTCATGCCAACCAGCGCTCCTGGATCAGTTGCACCATCTGGCGCGCGGCCTGACCCCGGTGGCTGCGCAGGTTTTTCAACTCTGTCGGCATCTCGGCAAAGGTCTGACCAAATTCGGGCAGGTACATCACAGGGTCAAACCCAAAGCCATTGCTGCCCTGACGCTGGCGCGTGATCTCCCCCGATGCACGCCCCACCGCGATCAGTGGCTCAGGGTCGTTCGGATGCCGCACCGCCACCAGTGTGCTGACCAGAGCTGCCCGACGCTGCGAGATATCAGCCATTTGTTCGAGCAACGCCGTCACATTGTGCTCATCCCCCTTGGGGTAACCAAAACGGGTGGCGTAATACGCCGTTTGCACCCCGGGTTCGCCGCCAAAAGCGTCCACACACAGCCCGGCGTCGTCGGCCAGCGCGGGCAATCCACTGTGCGCACTGGCATGGCGGGCCTTGGCCAGGGCGTTTTCCACAAAGGTGTGAAACGGTTCGGCCGCCTCCGGGATGCCCAACTGCCCTTGGGCAATCAGTTGCAAGCCCAGCGGGGACAGCATGGCCTGCAACTCATTGAGCTTGCCGGCATTGTTGGACGCCAGCACCAGGTCGCGCATCATGTTGCCAGCGCCTGCGCCTGCAAGGCGATCAACTCAGCAATCCCTTTTTCGGCCAGCGCCAGCAGGCGATCCATCTGCGCCCGACTGAAAGGCGTCCCTTCAGCCGTGCCCTGCACTTCGACAAAATGCCCGGCTGCCGTCATCACCACATTCATGTCGGTGTCGCATGCCGAGTCTTCGGTGTATTCCAGATCCAACAGCGGCCACTCGCCCAGCATGCCGACCGAAATCGCTGCCACGGCCTGGGTGATGGGACTCTCGGCCAAGCGCCCCTCTTGAATCAAAAATCGCACCGCATCGCATGCCGCCACGTAAGCCCCGGTGATGCTGGCCGTGCGGGTCCCGCCATCGGCCTGGATCACATCACAGTCGATGTGCAGCGTTCTCTCGCCCAGTTTTTTCAAGTCGAACACTGCCCGCAACGAGCGCCCGATCAGACGCTGGATTTCTTGCGTGCGACCGCTTTGCTTGCCCCGCGCCGCCTCGCGATCGCCCCGGGTGTGGGTGGCGCGCGGCAACATGCCGTATTCGGCCGTCACCCAGCCTTCACCGCTGCCCTTTTTGTGACCGGGCACTTTCTCCTCCACCGAGGCCGTGCACAGCACCTTGGTGTGACCAAATTCGATCAAGACCGAGCCCTCCGCGTAACGGGTGTAATGGCGCGTGATGCGCACAGGCCGAAGTTGGTCGGGTTGGCGCACAGCGCGGGAGGGGGGTAATGCTGGGGTCATGGGGATCGCTCAAGTCCAAAGCTGGGATTGTCGGGGATAATCGGTGTTTTGGACGAAACCCTCATGGCCTTACACAGCATGACCGGCTACGCCAGTGCCCAACTCGACTGGCCCCCGGCAGATCAGGATGCCCCACGGCGACAGCGCCTGGGCCTCGACATCCGCTCGGTCAACAGCCGCTTCCTTGACCTGACCGTGCGCATGCCTGATGAACTGCGTCATCTCGAGACCGGCCTGCGTGAACTCGCCACCCGACACATCCGCCGTGGCAAAGTAGAAGTACGCCTGCACCTCGAGCGAGCCACCAGCGGCGCACCGGCCGAACCCGGTCCCTCGTTGCTACAACACCTCAATCGCTTGCAAGACACGGTGCGCGCCTGGTTGCCCCAGGCCACCCCCCTGAGCGTCGCTGAGGTGCTGCGCCTGACTGAAGCACAGGGCGGATCGGTCGAACTGCCCGCTGGCGCGCTGAACCCCCTGTTCAACTCAGTGCTCCAGCAACTCAACGAAGCCCGCGCCCGTGAAGGCGCCAAATTGGCGCAAGCCCTGCTCGATCGGGTGCGCGAACTGCGCCAGTTAGCCCAACAAGCGCAACCCCTGGTGCCACAGCTGGTCGAACAGCAACGGCAAAAATTTCTCGACCGCTGGCAAGAAGCCCTGAAAATCGGCGAAGGTGGCGTCTCCCCCGGCGCCGCCCAGGATCGCGCCCTGGCTGAAGCCACCGCCTTTGCCATCCGCATCGATGTCGCCGAAGAAATCACCCGTTTGCAAGCCCACCTGGACGAAGTCGAGCGTCTGCTGAAAAAGCCTCCCGCCGAAGGCGTGGGCAAACGGCTCGACTTCCTGATTCAAGAACTGCACCGCGAAGCCAACACCTTGGGTGCCAAATCCGCCGTGCTCGAAATGACCCGAATTTCGGTGGACATGAAAGTGCTGATCGAACAAATGCGGGAGCAGGTGCAAAACCTGGAATGAGCATGGACGCATACCCCGGCAACCTCTTTGTCGTCGCCGCCCCCAGCGGGGCTGGCAAATCGAGTCTGGTCAAAGCCCTGATGGAACTCGACTCGCGGGTACAGCCCTCGGTCTCGCACACCACCCGGCCGCCGCGCGGACAAGAAAAACACGGCCGTGAGTACTACTTTGTATCCGAGGACGAATTTGACGCCATGGTGCAAGCCGGCGCTTTCGTCGAATGGGCACATGTCCACGGCCGCCGCTATGGCACCTCACGCAAAGCGATCGAAGAACGCATTGCCCAGGGCAGCGATGTGGTGCTGGAAATTGACTGGCAAGGCGCCTTGCAGATCCGCCAACTGTTTTCCAACGCAGTCTTGATCTTCATCCTGCCGCCCAGTTGGGACGAACTGCGCTCGCGCCTCGAGCGCCGTGGCGAAGACGCCCCCGAAATCATCGAACTGCGTCTGAAAAACGCCTCTGAAGAGATGGGGCAGGCCAAGGCATTCGATTTCGTTATAATCAACGAACTTTTTGAGCGGGCGCTCTTTGACCTCAAAGCCGTGGTTCACGCCCAACGACTCAAATATGCGGCCCAACGCCGCGCCAGGGCTGAAGTCTTCAAAGCCCTGCACCTGACCCCTTAATTTCTGGAGCTGGCACATGGCACGCATCACCGTCGAAGACTGTCTCGAAAAGATTCCCAACCGTTTTGAGTTGGTGCTGTGCGCCACCTACCGCGCCCGCATGCTCAGCCAAGGCCACACCCCCAAAGTCGAGTCCAAAAACAAGCCTGCCGTCACCGCCTTGCGCGAAATCGCTGACGGCAAAATCGGCCGCGACATGTTGCGCAAAGTCCCCGGCTGATCCCCCTGACGCGACTGATTTTGGGTTAAATTACGGCCATGAGTGCCGTTGTCAAACCCATCCTTGCCCCCGCCACACCTGAAGCGGTCAATGCGGCAGCGGCCAGTTTTGCGGCACTGGTCAACCAAATCGATTACCTGGGTCCTGACGGCACTGAGCAAGTGCGTCAGGCCTACTTGTTTGCGGATGCCGCACACCTGGGTCAAAAGCGCAGCAGCGGCGAACCCTACATCACCCACCCCATCGCGGTAGCGGCCCAATGCGCCCAATGGCGGCTCGACGCCCAGGCCCTGTGTGCAGCCCTCCTGCACGATGCCATGGAAGACTGTGGGGTCACCAAAACCGACTTGGTGCAGCAATTTGGAACCCCGGTGGCCGAATTGGTCGACGGCCTGACCAAGCTTGACAAACTGCAATTCAACACCCGCGAAGAAGGTCAAGCCGAATCCTTTCGCAAAATGCTGCTGGCCATGGCTCGCGACGTGCGCGTCATCCTCATCAAACTGGCTGATCGCACCCATAACATGCGCACCATGAGCGACATGCCGCGGGCCAAATGGGGCCGAATCTCATCCGAAACCCTCGAGATTTACGCCCCCATCGCCAATCGCCTGGGACTCAACGAAACCTATCGCGAATTACAAGACCTGTCGTTCCGCCACCTCATGCCCTGGCGCTACAAGGTGCTCAAAAAAGCCGTCACGCGCTCACGCAGTCGGCGGCGAGACCTGCTGCAAAAAGTGCGTCAAGACGTCGAGCAGTCCTTCGCCCTGGCGGGGCTCAAAGTAAAAATCCACGGCCGCGAAAAGACCCTCTACTCCATCTACCGCAAGATGGCCCAAAAGCACCTCAGCTTCGCCCAGGTGACCGACATCTACGGCATGCGCCTCATCCTGCCTAAACAGATCGACTGCTACACCGCGCTGGGCGTGCTCCATCAGTTGTACAAACCCGTACCGGGTCGCTTCAAAGACCACATCGCGATCGCCAAACTCAACGGTTACCAGTCACTTCACACCACCCTGGTCGGCCCCTCTGGCATCAACATCGAATTCCAGATGCGCACCCAGGCCATGCACGTGGTCGCCGAATCGGGCGTCGCCGCCCACTGGCTCTACAAAGCCAAAGACCCGCAAAGCGAGCAAGCCAACCAACTCGGTGCCGAATGGTTGCAATCGCTGCTCGACATCCAGGACGAAACCCGCGACGCGGTTGAATTCTGGGATCATGTCAAAGTCGACCTGTTTCCCGACGCCGTCTACGTTTTCACCCCTAAAAGCCGCATCATGGCCCTGCCACGGGGTGCCACCGTGGTCGACTTTGCATACGCCGTCCACACCAACGTCGGCGACCGCACCATGGCCGGCAAAATCAACGGTGAGCAAGTCCCCCTGCGGACCGAATTGCGCAACGGAGATGTGGTCGAAGTCATCACCTCCACCGTTGGCGCTCCCAACCCTGCTTGGCTCGGCTTTGTACGCACTGGCCGCGCCCGCTCGCGCATCCGCCATTACCTCAAATCGTTGGCCCAAAACGAGTCCGAACAACTCGGCTCCAAACTGCTGGCTCAAGCCTTGCGCGCTGAAGGCTACGACCGACTGCCCGACCACGAGGCAGGTCATCAAACCATGTGGGACAAACTGTTGCGCTTCACAGGCAACAAAAACCTGCCCGAACTGTTGGTCGACATCGGTTTGGGCCGAAAAGTCGCCTCCATCGTCGCCAAACGACTGGTCGCCCTGCTCGTCGACCTGGGTGAAAAACCCGATCCGCTCCTGCTCACCCGTGAACGCTTCATGGCCCACGAATCGATCTCGCAAGGCGCCGTCGTGGTCGATGGCAGCGAAAACGCATCGGTCCAATACGCCCCTTGTTGCCACCCTTTGCCAGGCGACCCCATCTTGGGCTATTTAGGACGCGGCGAAGGCCTGGTGATCCACACTGAAGACTGCGCCGTGGGCCAAAAACTCAAACACAAAGACACCGAACGTTTCATCGCCGTCGAGTGGTCTGACGAACCTGCCCGCTCCTTTGAAGCACCCATTTCGGTCAACGCCGTCAACGGCAAAGGCCTCCTGGCCCAAGTAGCCAGCGCCATCGCCAAAGCCGAAGGCGACATCACCCAGGCCCACACCGGCAGCGGCATTGGGAGCGCTGAAACCATCGACCTGCGCTTTGTCGTCGCCGTGCGCGATCTGCCGCACCTCGAATCGGTCTTGCGCAGCCTGCGACGATGCCCGCCCGTCAGCCAGGCCAAACGGCTGGCTCACCTTTAAACCGAGTCTCGGTTAAACCAGGCCCTCAGGCTGTCGGCGGACTCGGATACCGCACCGCCAACACCTCAATGACTTGGGGACCTTGCGGCGTCATCAGCGTCACCTCATCCCCTTCGCGGGACTTCAGCAACGCCCGGGCGATCGGGGACACCCAACTCACCTGCCCCTGCAAACTGTCGGCCTCATCAACGCCCAGGATCGTCACCGTGCGCTCGGCTCCGCCGGGCTCGGCATAAGTCACCGTTGCGCCAAAAAACACCTGTTGGATACCGTGATGCAAACTGGGATCGGCCACCTCGGCGATCTCCAACCGCTTGGTCAAAAAACGGATGCGGCGATCGATTTCACGCAACCGTTTCTTGCCATACAAATAATCGCCGTTCTCCGACCGATCGCCATTGCTCGCCGCCCAGTGCACCACCTCGACCACCTTCGGTCGCTCGTCATCGATCAGCGCCATCAACTCCGCCCGCAAACGGGCATAACCCGCCGGCGTGATGTAATTTTTACTCCCCGAAGGCAAAGGCGCTGCCGCACCCTCCTCCTCGTCCTCGCTATCACTCTCTCGTGTAAACGCCTTACTCATCCCGACATTCTAAAAAAACCAACCTGTCCCCCATTTACACACCGTTGCCCAAAAACAACCATTAATTGGGGTCAGACCCCAATTAAATTTTCCGCAGTGGCAAACAAACAACCATTAATTGGGGTCTGACCCCAATTAAATCCAAACGACAATCGCGCTTGGTTCCTTTTACACACATGCACCATGGCTCTGAAGTCCACCGTTTACAAAGCCCAGCTCTCCATCGCTGACATCGACCATGGGTATTACGCCGATCACGCCCTGACTTTGGCACGCCACCCCAGTGAAACCGATGAGAGGATGATGGTGCGTCTGTTGGCACTGGCGCTCAATGCCCACCTGCTGCAAGACGTGTGCAACGGTGACGGCACGCTGGCGTTCGGAGCGGGGCTTTCAGACCCGGATGACCCTGATCTGAGTTTGAAGGACTACACCAGCCAAATTCGGCTTTGGGTGGAGGTGGGGCAGCCCGAGGACAAACCGCTGGCCAAGGCCTGCCAAAAGTCTGATCTGGTGCGGGTTTATGCGTTTCACCACGCCGCTGAAGTCTGGTGGCGCAGTTTGACTGACAAAGTGCAACGCCAAGACAAATTGGAGGTCTGGCGCGTGCCCAGTGAGTCGAGCCAAACGCTGGCTCGGATGGCCGAGCGCAGCATGAAATTGCAAGCCACGGTACAAGACGGCGCTGTCACCTTTTCGGGGGACAGCGACAGTGTGCACATGGAACTTCAGCGCTGGAAATGAAGGGGCAGCTCACCAGCGGGGATCAGGTGACTTGGTAAAAGCTCATGTGGACGGCATCGGGCAACCGCAGGCCCACGCCAACAAACTGGTGCTGAGCCAGCCACTGCCAGTGCGGATGTGCCGCCTCGAAGCGAGGCTGGCAGCGAAAGTACACCCGCTCCGGAGACACCGGCTCACCCCGGATCAGGCGTGCACCATCCTCGGCGGTGGTCACCCGCAACGCCACGTTGTGCACCCAGATTCGGGCCCCGTCCTCGAGCTCCAGCACATAGCGCGCATCCAGGTGCGCCTGGGTCTGTCCAGCCAGAATCAACTGGAAATCGGCCCCACCCGCCATCACCCGACCCCGCATCTGCCGCCCATCGACCACCCCGCCGGTGATCGGGATCAAGCGCCGCAAACCCATGTCGGTCTGCCCGACCTCGATGGGTGCGCCGATTTCCACGGCGATGTCGCACACGTGTTCAAGTTGGGGTTGGGGCAGACGCATGAAAAGGCTCCTGTCATTGGCCAGTCACTCAGTCGAACATGGCACAGCCTCATCATAATGACGGATGTCCACCCCAGGAATTTCAAGATCGGATCGGTAGCCAGTGGGATGGATTCAAACTGCGACTGGCGCCAGCGTCATCAAATGGGCTGCTTGCCCCCTAAACTTGTACATTGAAGCGTCTTTTGTGGGCAAACCCCACAGCGCCGCCTGGCTCACCAACCCAAAAAAGGACACCCACATGCGCACAACATCCCCCTCCTGGGGCTTAGAAGGCAAAGTCAGCCTCATCACCGGTGCTGCACAAGGCATTGGACAAGCTTGCGCCCGATTGTTTGCGGCCCAGGGGGCTCATGTGGTGCTGGCCGATATTCAAGATCCAGCGGGTCAGGCACTGGCGCAAGAACTGCAGGCGCAGGGTCTTTCGGCCAGCTATGTGCATTGTGATGTAGGACTCAAGTCCGATGTGGAAGCATTGGTAGCGCAAGTGATGAACACGCATCGCCGCATCGATGTGCTGGTGAGCAATGCAGGGATCTTCAAAGCCTCTCCCTTTCTTGAAATCAGCGAGCAAGACTTTGATGAAGTGCTGCGTGTCAATCTGAAGGGAGCATTCCTGATCGGACAAGCGGTGGCGCGCGCCATGAAAGCCAGCGGTGGCGGTGCAATCGTGAACATGAGCTCGGTCAATGGCGTGTTGGCCATTCCGGAAATCGCCAGCTATAACGTGAGCAAAGGCGGCATCAACCAACTCACCCGAGCCATGGCCCTGGCTTTGGCAGACGACGGCATTCGGGTCAATGCGGTGGCCCCCGGCACCATCGCCACCGATCTGGCCCGCCAGGCGGTGCTCACCAGCGAGGCGGCTCGCGCCAAAATCCTCAGCCGGACGCCCATGAAACGCCTGGGCGAGCCTGAAGAAGTGGCCCACACCGTGGCTTTTCTGGCCAGTGACGCTGCCAGCTACATCACCGGTGAAGTTTTGACCATTGACGGCGGGCGCATGGCTTTGAATTACACCGTGGCGCTGTGAAAAGCCACCTCCCCTCAACTTGACAGACAAAGCCGCATGTTGGATGGGAACCTATATTTCAAGGCCAGCTCAAAAAAATGCCAGTCCCATTGTGGACTGGCAGGATATGAATGGCGCGGCTGGCAGGATTCGAACCCACGACCCCTTGGTTCGTAGCCAAGTACTCTATCCAACTGAGCTACAGCCGCGCGAATTTGCTAGTATAGCACAGGACAAGCCCGTTTTTCAGGAACATCACCCTTCGGACCACCCAACATAACCTGTTGTTTACAATCTGTTGACTGATTGAAACAGGATGCGTGTTGCATGTCTTATCTTTGCCGCGTTTGCCAGGGTAGCGATCTGGGCCATTTCAGCCGTCAAGACGCTAAAAGCGCTCAGCCTTTGAAATTGATGTTGTGTCATGCATGCAGCCTGGTACAGGTCAGCGATTTGCCAGACGCCATCGAGTTGCATCGCTACTACAGCGACGCCTACCGGGAAGACTACAAGCAAGTGCATACCCCGGCGGCAAAATACATTGCCCGGGCGGCGCAAGCGGCTTGTGACCGTTTGGGTTGGATTCGTCCTCACTGGCCCAATCGGTCACCGGTATCTATTGACATCGGATCCGGAGGAGGCGAGTTTGTTTACCTCAGTGCCAAAGCGGGATGCCACAGCCGGGGTTTTGAGCCCCATCAAGGCTATTCGTCATTTGCCCGTGAGGCTTACGATGTCGAGGTACAAACAGGGGGCATCGACCAACTGGAAGCTGCCAGCGCTGACGTGATCACGCTGTTTCATGTGCTCGAGCACCTGCGCGACCCCCTGCAAGTTGTCGCCCAGTTACATCGCGCCTTGCGACCCAACGGGATTTTGGCCATTGAAGTGCCCAACTCACTGCAGGCGGATGCATCGCCACACAACATCTATTTTTCAGCTCACCTGTACTACTACAACGCCCTCAGTCTGGACCGCTTGCTGGGCACCCACTTCAAACGGGTCTGGTTCCAGGATCGAGGCAATTTGTGCGTCATCTACCGCAGACTCGATACTCCCCAGGCACTGACTGCGATTGACGCCCATGAGTTGCAGCAGGCCCTGAACACCTTCAAGTCCCGGGGCTGGTTGAGCTACCTCACCGAAGGTCGTGCGTGGGCCAAACCTTGGCGCCGCATTCAACAACGCCGATTTGAGCGGCAGTTCAACGCCCTCTCGCCCAGATCGATCTTGGATCAGATCTTTGCCGCCAGCCCTCCAGGCGAGTCTTCTCACAGGGCTTGAAGCCTCGGGTCCGGCCGCCTGCACCCATGGCTAGCCGGTGAACCATGCTTGAGTCGACATTTGAGCAGCATGCCGTCTGCCGATGCTGCCGCAAACCAACTCACACAATTCATACACCGCTGGATCAGCCACCTGATAAATGGCGCTCACTCCCTGCGCCTGCCGCTTGACCAGGCCATGCTGCGCCATGTGGCTGAGGTGACGGGACACGTTGGCCAAGGATGACCCACACAACTCGGCCAACTCGCCCACTTTCAAGGGTTGATCCCGCAACAGTTGAAGCATCTTGAGTCGGGTCGGCTCTGCCAACACTTGAAAGAACTGCGCAACCTCTCGCATGGCGTCATCAGTGAGTTTTTTCATGCTGCCTCAATAGTCTGGGGGGTATTTGACAAACGATTCGTCAGGACTTATTATTGCATACATACGCAATTAATCAAATAAACAAACTTATGCTGAAAATCATCCCCCTACCCGGTGTGCTGCTGGCCATTGCACTGGGCGCAGCGCCTTGGGCCCATGCGGCTGAACCTGCGACCTGGACGGTAGGCAACGCCCATGCGGCGCGCCAGGTGACCCTGGAAGCGAGCGTTGAAGCCGTGCGGCAGGCCATGTTATCGACCCAAGTGCCAGGCGCAATCGTTGCGCTGTCGGTGAAAGCAGGCGACAAAGTCAGGGCGGGACAAGAGTTGTTGCGGATCGACGCAAGAGCGGCACAACAACAGGTGGTGGGCTCGACGGCCCAGTTGGAAGCAGCGCAAGCCCAACTCAGGGTAGCCACGCTGGATCTGGAACGTCAAAAGCAGTTGTTTCAGCGCCAATTCATCAGCCAAGGGGCCATGGATAAAGCCCAGGTGAGCTGGGACGCAGCCAAGGCTCAAGTCGAAGCGTTGCAAGCCCAAAGCAAAGCCGCCGTGGTGCAAACGGGCTTTTATGTGATCAGTGCGCCCTTTGCCGGCGTGGTCAGTGATGTCTCAGTGGTGATGGGCGACATGGCCATGCCAGGTCGAAGCTTGATCACGGTTTATGCCCCGGCAGAGATGCGACTTTCTGCCGCCGTGCCACAAAGTCTGGCACCACTGGCCCAGAGTGGCGAGCCGGTGATGTTTGAAATCCCCGGTGTGACCTCAGGCCCCCTGCGGGCCCCGCACAAAGAACTCCTTCCCAGTGCCGATCCGCAAACCCGCACGCTGACCTTGCGCATCCCGTTGCCGGCCCATCTGAACGGGGTGGTGCCAGGCCTGAGCGCCCAAGTGCATTTGCGCACTCAAGCCGACGGCCACAGCGACCGCTTGTGGATCCCCTTGCGAGCCGTGATCCACCGCTCGGAATTGCGTGCCGTGCAAGTCCTCGATGCCGAGGGCAAAGCCCGTTTGCGCCAAGTTCGTCTGGGTGCAGTGGCTGGCGAGCAAGTCGAGGTGCTCAGCGGTTTGCGTCCGGGTGAAAAGGTGTTGCTGCCGCGCACCACGGAGCGTCAACCATGAACCCCCCGCAATGGGGCATTTCGGGTCGCATCGCCGCCCTGTTTCAGAGTGCGCAAATCACGCCCTTGTTGGCGCTGGTGGCCTTGTTGCTGGGTTTGTTTGCGGTGGGTGTCACCCCACGCGAAGAAGAGCCGCAAATCGATGTCACCATGGCCAATGTCATGGTGCCCTTTCCTGGCGCATCGGTGCACGAAGTTGAACAGATGGTGGCCATCCCGGCCGAACAAGTGCTGAGCAAAATCACCGGTCTGGAACATGTGTACTCGGTGTCGCGACCCGGGATGGCGATTTTGACGGTGCAATTCAAGGTGGGGATTTCGCGCACCGAAGCCCTGGTGAGATTGCACGACACCATCCGCGCAAACACCGATTGGTTACCCCCCGGTCTGGGCACACTCGAGCCTCTGATCAAGCCCAAGGGCATCGACGATGTCCCCATGCTCGCGCTCACCCTTCATGGCCGAACGAGCGAGGTCACGGCGTACGATCTGGAGCGGGTCGCGGTCAGCATCGAAGCCGACCTCAAACGCGTGCCAGGCACCCGTGATGTGGTGACATTGGGTGGCCCAGGCCGCGCTTTGCGCATCGAGATCGATCCGGCCCGCATGAATGCCATGGGCGTGACCATCAGCGACCTTCGACGCAGCCTGCAAAGCGCCAACCTGGGACTGCCGGCGGGAGAACTGCTGGGGTCGAATCGGGCACTGGCCATCGAGGCTGGCGGCTTTCTCAGCTCGGCACGGGATGCAGAAGATTTGGTGGTGCAAGTGCGCGAAGGGCGTCCCGTGTTTTTACGCGATGTGGCACACATCGAGTTGGGTCCCTTGCCCGCCACGCGCTATGTTTGGCATGGCACTCCTGCCCAGGCAGGCGCGACAGAGCACGATGCCGTCACACTGTCCGTGACCAAAAAGGCGGGCGAGAACGCCATTGATGTGGCGCATGCCGTGCTGCAACGGGTTGAGCAACTCCGGGGCACCCTGATCCCCGATGAGATCAATGTGGTGGTGGCACGCAATTATGGTGAAACCGCCAACGACAAAGCGCAAAAACTGATTCAGAAACTCTTGTTTGCCACGGCATCGGTGGTGGCACTGGTGTTCTTCGCTCTGGGCCGACGCGAGGCCGCCATTGTCGGAAGTGCGGTGATCCTGACCCTGACCATCACCCTGTTTGCCTCGTGGGCCTGGGGCTTTACGCTGAACCGCGTGTCGCTGTTCGCCCTGATTTTTTCCATCGGTATCCTGGTCGATGACGCCATCGTGGTGGTCGAAAACATCCATCGGCACCAACAACTCCACCCCCATGCGCGTCTGATCGATCTGATCCCGGGTGCGGTGGACGAGGTGGGAGGGCCCACCATTTTGGCCACCCTGACAGTGATCGCCGCCTTGTTGCCGATGGCTTTTGTCAGCGGTCTGATGGGGCCCTATATGAGCCCGATCCCGATCAATGCCAGCATGGGCATGGTGTTGTCGTTGGCGATCGCCTTCGTGGTGACCCCTTGGCTGGCGCGCTTGTGGATGAAATCGCATCACCATGGATTGGCACACTCGTCTGCACCGCAGCCCTCGGCCATGCAACGGCGCACGCAAGCCTTCTTCAGCGCCCTGTTTCAGCCTCTGCTGAGCGACACCAGGGGGCGCCGCAACCGCAGGCTCCTGGGCCTGGGCATTGCGACCTTGATCGTTTTATCGATGCTGTTGCCCGTGGCAGGCTGGGTGGTGCTCAAAATGCTGCCTTTTGACAACAAGTCAGAGTTTCAAGTGGTGGTCGATATGCCGGCGGGTACGCCCCTGGAGGAAACTGCGGCCACCTTGCGCGAATTGGGCGCCTACCTGTCGAATGTGCCCGAAGTCGCCCACTACCAAGCCTACGCCGGAACCGCAGCCCCGATCAATTTCAATGGCCTGGTGCGCCAATACGATTTGCGCAAAAGCGCTGAATGGGGCGATTTGCAGGTCAATCTGGTCGACAAGGCCCACCGGCACGAGCAAAGCCATGTGATTGCCACGCGACTTCGGCCCGCATTGCAAGAAATTGGCCGACGCCGTGGCGCCAACGTGAAAGTGGTCGAAGTCCCTCCAGGTCCGCCCGTCATGGCTCCCATCGTGGCCGAGATTTATGCTCCAGATGCCGCCACGCGGGAGCACTTGACGCGCCAAGTCCGGGCCGTCTTCGAACGCACCCCCGGCGTGGTCGATGTCGATGACACCCTGATCGCCCACGCCCCTAAAACACGCTTGCAAATCCAGCGGGCCAAAGCAGCCCAATTGGGAGTCGCCAGCGCCGACATCGTGACCACCCTGCGTGCGGGTTTGTCAGGCGAGGCAGCCACTTACCTGCACGATGGCAGCAAATACCCGGCTGCGCTTCAGATTCAGTTGCCATCTGCCTTGCACGGCGATCTGGACGCTTTGCTGCAGTTGTCGGTTCGCTCAGCCTCGGGTCGACTGATCCCCATCAGAGAACTGGTGAGCGTCGAATCCACCCATCGCGAACAGCCGGTGTTTCACAAAGACCTGCTGCCGGTGCACATGGTCATGGCCGATATGGCCGGTGCCGTGGACAGCCCTTTGTACGGCATGTTCAGCATGCGCAAAGAGATTGCGCAAATCCGCACCCCCCAGGGGCAATCGCTGCGTGAATACTTCATCCGAGCCCCCGATGAAGCCTGGCGTGAGCCGGCGCTGAAGTGGGATGGCGAATGGCAAATCACCTATGAAACCTTCCGGGACATGGGTGCGGCTTATGGCGTTGGACTGGTCTTGATCTATTTGCTGGTGGTGGCCCAATTCGGCTCTTACCTCACACCCTTGATCATCATGGCACCGATCCCTTTGACGCTGATTGGCGTCATGCCCGGGCACGCCTTGCTTGGTGCGCCGTTCACCGCCACCAGCATGATCGGCATGATCGCCCTGGCAGGCATCATCGTGCGCAATTCAATTTTGCTGGTGGATTTCATCCAGTTGCAAGTCCGCCAGGGGGTCCCCTTCGCCCAAGCCATTGTGGACTCGGCGGTCACCCGCGCCCAGCCGATTGTGCTGACAGGTCTGGCCGCCATGCTGGGGGCTTTTTTCATTCTGGATGACCCCATCTTCAACGGCTTGGCCATCTCGCTGATTTTCGGCATTTTGGTCTCGACCGCACTGACTCTGGTGGTCATTCCCACCTTGTATTACATGGCCTATGCGGGCCGCATCTCCCCCACTGAAACGAAAGGACATTCATCATGAAATCTTGGCAACTGGTGCGACTCATCGCAGGCACCTTCATTCTGCTCTCCCTCGCCATGGGCATCGAGGGCAGCCCCATCTTTGTCAGCTCCTGGTGGCTGGCCTTCACCGCCTTTGTCGGTGCCAACTTGCTGCAAAGCGCCTTGACCCGTTGGTGCCTGATGGAACAAATCCTGCGCAAACTGGGTTTTCAAGCCGGCTGCTGAGGACGGGTTGCCCGGGTGTGCCCCATGGTCTGGAGACCCTGACGGGTTTGGTTGTAGAACTTGTCAAACAATATTTGCGTGAGGTTGCGTGAGGACATGATGTGAGTCTCACGCTGCCCTTCACGCAGCACATAGAAGCAATCGGGGTGATTCAGCACCACACCGTAACTGCGGGTCACACCCGGCGCCTGACACGACACCCGCAACTGCAATTCGGCATCCGTGCGCACCCAACACACATCGATCTGCACCCGCAAACCGTAATCGGCCATCTGTGCGGTCAGTCGCGGCCACTCCAGCGTCATCAGACGGTCAAACTCGTTTTCCCGGCGCAACAAAATCATTTCTTGTCGCACCAGGTTTTCACTGATCACCGTCACCATGTTGTCCTCCTGTTCCGGTCGCACCATTGGCCTTTTTGGTGCATCACCTCTATTGCGTCCCCACCATGACACCTGTTGTGGTGCGTGGGGGCCTGAAATCTGCCCTGCCCTTCTACCCAGCAAAGCCTGTGCCAAGTCATCCCCGCCCCAGCGTCATGCACCGGCTTGTGCCCCGCTGTCAGCCGCCTGAAGACCAGCCATGGTGATAATGGCCGGGTTCCTTCATCGCAACACCCCCATGTCCGATCCAGCAGCACCCGAAATTCGTCAGACCGTTTTACCGCCCAAAGGCTTGTGGCCCCGCATCCACCACCAGTTGTTCGACCTGAACAACCGCCATGGACTGGCTCCAATCGTTGAAAACGGCATCGGCTGGCTGATCATCTTCAGCGTGGTGGGCATCATTGCCGAGCACAACCGAGTCCTGGAAGCACAATTCGGTCCAGCTCTGCGGGTGTTTGATGCCCTTTGTGTGGTCCTCTTTACACTGGAATACCTGTTGCGTCTGGGGGCTGCGGCGCACGATCCACAGTACGCCGGTCGGCGCTGGGCCCGTGTGCGGTATTTTTTCAGCCCCTACGCCCTGATCGACCTGATCGCCATCGCCCCGTTCTACTTCGCCAGTCTGATCCCGATGGACATCGAAATGCTGCGCCTGTTGCGACTGCTTCGACTGATGCGAATTTTCAAGTTATCGCGTTACGCCATCCCGGCCTGGCAGGAATTTCATGCGCTCAACGCACACCGCAGCTTTCGGGCCAAGGTGTATGCCCTGCTCGAACCCACCGGGCACTCGGGCAAGTTGCACACCTACGTCGACAATTTCATCATGTTCTGGGTGCTGGTCTCGATCGTTTCGGTGGTGCTCGAATCGGTCGACAGCGTGCAACACGCCATGGCCTTCGAATTTCATGTCATCGACCTCATCTCTTTTTCCATCTTCACCCTGGAGTACGCCGCCCGCCTTTATTGCGCCCCTGAAAACCCGCAATGGCGCCACCGCTGGTCGCCGCGTCTGGCCTATGCCCGCAGTGGTCCAGCGCTGATCGACCTGATCACCATCTTGCCGTTTTTGCTCGAACGCTTGTTGCCGTTTGACGTCGACCTGCGCTTTTTGCGCGTATTCCGCTTGGCCCGACTGCTCAAACTGACCCGTTACACCTCGGCCACAAGCACACTTTACAGGGTGGTGCGGCGCGAATGGCAGGTGATCATGGCCGCCGTGTTCGTCATGCTTTTGTTGGTCGTGCTGACTGCCAGCATGGGCTACATCTTCGAGCATGAAGCTCAACCCGACAAATTCGAAAACATCCCTCAGGCGATCTATTGGGCAGTCGTCACCCTGGCCTCTGTCGGCTATGGCGACATCTCGCCCGTCACCCCCATGGGGCGCGCCCTGACGGTCGTGCTTTCGCTGTTGGGCATCGGTATATTTGCCATCCCGGCCGGTCTGCTGGCCTCAGCCTTCACCGATCAACTGCGCATCGAGCGCGAAGCCTTCAAAGCCAAACTGCTGCACGCTTACCACCACCATGAAAAACTCGACGCCAAAGCGCGGGCTGTGCTGGCCGAAGAAACCGAACGCCTGCATCTCTCGGCCGAAGACATCAAGCGATTGACCGAGGAAGCCAAAGCCAGTTTTGAAGAACAGAAAAACGAAGAGCGCAAGCAGGTGAAAGCGGTGGTCATCGACCCGGCGGCGCACCCCGAACTGGCCTATGACCAGTTGCGCCTGAGCATCACCCAACTGCGCCTGCTGAGCCAAGCCTGCGGGACCGAACAGTTGCTGGCTCAGATCGATCCGCACCACGCCGACGCCGAAATCACGCGCCAGGTCTTGGAGCTGTTGCGCAATCACAGGGGTGTTTCACAGGCTTGATCCGCATACCCTGAGCGCCCATCGCTGCCAGAGCGCCATCGCAAGGGGATCAGCCCAACAGCAACTTCAGATCATCAGCCAGCGCTTGCGCGCCCAAGCCGTAGCGGGTGTACAACCGAACCCGCCCTTGAGCGTCGTAGACAAAACTGGCGGCCGTGTGGTCCATGGTGTAACTGGTCGGCGTTTGACCGGGAGACTTTTTGTAATACACCTTGAAGTGCTTGGCCGCCACCGCCAATTGCTCGGCACTGGGCACCAGAGCCACATAGCTGGCGTCAAAAGATTTCATGTATTCGCGCAACACCTCGGGCGTGTCTCGCTCGGGATCGATGGTGACAAAAATGCCTTGTACCGCTTCCCCCTTGGCTCCCAACAATTGCCGCGCCTGGGTCAACTCCTGCAAGGTGGTCGGACACACATCCGGGCACTGGGTGTAGCCAAAAAACAAGACCACCACCTTGCCCCTGAAGTCTGCCAATCGGCGCACCCGCCCCCCGGTGTCGGGCAACTCAAAGTCTTGCGCGTAATTGGCACCGGTGATGTCAATGGACTTGAAACTGAGCTTGGGTCCACAACCCCACAACGGCACAGACAAACCGGCAAGCAAAAGGTTGCGGCGGTGCAGGCAAGGGATGGATGTCATTCGGGCCTCAAAGGTAATGATCAATCAGAAAAGCCGCAAACAACAGGCTCAGGTGAATCAGTGAAAAACGAAAGGTCTTGCGCGCCAGATCATCGGAATACCTGCGCCAAAGCGCCCATGCGTAATAGCAAAACATCAGGCTCAGGATCATGGCGCTGGCCAAGTAGAACCAGCCGCTCATGCGATAAATGAATGGCATCAGGCAAGCCGCCAGCAACACCCAGGTATAGAGCAAGATCTGCAATCGGGTGAACTCGTTGCCATGGGTCACCGGCAACATCGGCAAGCCCGACTTGCGGTAATCCTCGACGCGGTACAAAGCCAAGGCCCAAAAGTGAGGGGGCGTCCACAAAAAAATGATCAAAAACAAAATCAGTGCCTCGGGACCCACTTCGCCGGTCATGGCGGCCCAACCCAGCACAGGTGGCATGGCTCCGGACGCCCCGCCAATGACGATGTTTTGCGGCGTCAGCGGCTTGAGGATCACGGTGTAAATCACCGCGTAGCCGACAAAAGTGGCGAACGTCAGCCACATGGTCAGCGGGTTGACCCAGGCGTACAAAATCACCGAGCCCAACGTGCACAAGACCGCGCTGAACAGCAACGTCTCGCGATCGCTGAGTTCACCCTTGGCGGTGGGACGCCATGCGGTACGCTTCATGCGAGCATCGATGCTTTTTTCGACGATGCAATTGAAAGCCGCAGCAGCGCCAGCCACCAGCCAAATGCCCAGACACGCCACCAAAGCCAGCCACACATCGGCCCAACGGGGGATGCCGGGCACCGCCAATACCATGCCGATCAGCGCACAAAAGACGATCAACTGAATGACACGGGGTTTGGTCAGGGCGTTGAACTGTCGCCAACGCGATGGCAGAGGATGGGCCGTATTCATGATGGATTCGTGGAGTGTAGGGGCGAATGGGTGCGCGTGCGCGCCAGCGCCAAGACCAGCACCACCAACAAGGCTGCGGCGCCTCCGGTGTGGAGCACCGCCGCCAACAAAGGCCAGTCGAGCACGACATTGCTCAACCCTGTCAAAAATTGCAACAACACCATAGCCGCCAGAGCACGTGCATGCCCCCGCATACCCGCTTGATTCAGGCGCCAGCTGGCCCAGATCAGCATCGCGATGACGACATAAGCCGCTAATCGGTGGGTGTAATGGATGGCGGTCAAGGCCTCGACAGACAACAACTCGCCATTGGCGCGATGCCCCAGAGGCCGCCACCATTCAAAACCCGCCGCAAAATCCATCGGTGGCCAAAAACTCCCCCGGCAATCTGGAAAAGTATCGCAAGCCAACACCGCATAGTTGGTGCTCACCCAGCCACCCAGGGCAATTTGCAGCATCAACACGCCCACCACCACCACCAAGAGCCTGGCCAAACCGGCCTGACCCGGCACGGGTGGCACAGCATCATGGGCCGTGGCCAAGGCCGCCTGATGCGCCAGCAATGCCAGCAAAATCAATCCGCCCAACAAATGCAAGGTCACTATGGCGGGGAATAACTTCATGGTCACAGTCAGTGCGCCAAAAGCCCCTTGCAGACAAACCCAGAACAAGGTGAACGTGGCCCAACCCACCCTGGCCTGCGGATCACCCTGCCAACGACGACGCCAAGCCATGATGCACCAGACCAAAATCAGCCCACCCACCCCGGTGGCCAAATAGCGGTGAATCATCTCGATCCAGGCCTTGCTGTGCGTGACCGGCCCTGTGGGCATCAGATCTTGTGCCGCCTGAATCTGATCTTTTGCGCCCAAAGGCGTGGCCTGCCCGTAGCATCCGGGCCAGTCGGGACACCCCAGACCTGAATCGGTCAATCGCGTGAACGCCCCAAACAACACCAGATCGAATGTCAGGAACAACATCAACCAGATCAGGCGCGAGGCGCGCCGCCCCGGCGGATCGTGACGCGACCGCCACGCCAGCCAAGCCAGCGGCAAAGCTGCCACCAAACCACCCATCAACAAAAGTTGGGCGGTGGGCCCAAAGTGATACAGCGGTGTGTCCATGGTCTCAGCGCCCTGCTTTGTCCCAGCCAGCGGAGGCCCGCAACAGGCGTTCGAGATCGCGCTTGATTCGGGGCGCTTGTTCGCGATTGATCGGGGCCGGGAAACGCATCATCCACTCGCCCATGGGGTCGACCAAATACAGGTGATCACTCAGCGCTCGACCTGCAGCAGGTTGCAACCAGGCTTCCAGATCAGCCTGTGGCAGACGCAACACCACGGCCTCGGACAAGCCCGGCCGGATGCTCTCGGGCACCTCGGCTTGATCGCTGATCAACCAGACCCAGTCGAGGCGATCGCGTTCACGACCCAAGCTCGTCAGGATTTGCCTTTGCAAATACAAACGCTCCTGACAAGCCTCATCGCAAGCGCCTGGCGCCACACTGAGCAACAGCCACTGGTTTTTCAGGTCGGTCAAAGCCCGGGGTTGGCCGTTCAAATCGGTGACTTGCAACGCCGGGGTCGACCGGGTCGGCTGGATCAACTCGCCGTAGCTCTTGATGTTTTGCGGCCGAATCACATAGTAAGTGAAATACGAAGCGATCACCGGCGCGGCACACACCAGCAACACCGCCAGCATGCTCCAACGCCCGGCGCGGGTGCGGCGCTGATCGGCTTGTGCCACTTCGCCGGGAACCGGCAGACTGTGCACGGTCAATCCCAACGGTTCGTCGGGGGTGGGGTCAAGGGGCTTGTGATCGGCCATGGCGCAAAGGGCGTATGAAAAGGGTCCACAAAGAAAAAAGCGCCAAGGCCAAACTCATGGCGAACCACTGAAACGCATAACCTTGGTTTTTGCTGGCTGTGCTGGCTGGCATGGGCCAGTCGCGAATCAGGTCAGCATCGGATGGATCGGTCTGCAACATCACCGCCACCACCGATACCCCCCACTCGCGGCGCAACTCGGCAACATCGATATTTTGCCGAATTCGGGAAGACCCTGACGCAGCCGTCGGTTCATCGGACTGCAATTTCAGCCAGGGCGTTGGGGGGGGAGCCAAACGACCCTGCACCCGCACCAACTGGGTCGGCTCGGGCACCTTCGGAATGGCCTGAAGGTCCCGAAGGTCACGGGGCACCCAACCCCGCTGAACCAGCACGGCACTTTTGTCGTCGAGCAACAAAGGCGTCAAGACCCAAAAGCCGGCACGCCCCTGATGGGTGCGTTGATCCAGAAACAAGGTCTGGCGATGCATCCAAAAGCCTTCGATGCTGACACGGCGATGCAACTCCCCCCACAGGGCGGGCTCCGCCGTCAACTCTTTCTCACTCAGAACCGGCGCTTGCATTTGCGCATCGATGGCCGCCTGCAACGCCAACTTCTGATCGGCGCGTGACCACTGCCAACGACCCAACGAGGCCAAAATGAAGACGCCGATCAGGGCCAAAGCCCCCATCAACCACCATCGTCCGCTCACCTTGCCACTGCGCATAAAATCTTTCAGACATCCTGACTGTAAACTGCCCCATGAAAATCCTAGTCGCCCTTGCTTTTGTCGCCATATTGGGCAGTTTGGCTTCGGCCCTCATCTACATGATGCGCGACGGACGCAACGGCGAAGCCAAAACCAGCCGCATGGTCAAAGCCCTCGCGCTCAGGGTCGGATTTTCCATCCTGCTCTTTTTGTGCATCTTGTTGGCCTGGAAACTGGGGTACATCCAACCCACAGGCATCCCGGTTCAGTCATAAAAAAGCCAACCCGCAGGTTGGCCTCTTCACATCGATCCTGCCGGCTTACATCCAGTACACCAGGATGTACAAGCCCAGCCACACCACGTCCACAAAGTGCCAGTACCAAGCTGCGCCTTCAAAGCCGAAGTGACGCTCGGCACTGAAATGCCCCTTTTGCAAACGCAGGGTGATCACCAGCAGCATCAGCATGCCCAAAAACACGTGAAAGCCGTGGAAACCGGTCAGCATGAAAAAGGTCGAGCCATACACGCCCGAGGTCAACTTCAGATTGAGGTCGACATAAGCATGGTAGTACTCATAGCCCTGCACAAACAAGAACACCACACCCAACAGCACG
>JACCDX011339723.1_pt1 | contig 29761 bp, 29 predicted proteins | sample 7449681 | NCBI WGS metagenome assembly JACCDX01 (sample SAMN15323450, study PRJNA562643) | freshwater metagenome | isolation source: river surface water | place: USA:Blue River Watershed | collected 2017-08-18
AAGCAGCCACGTCGGGTCTTTGATGAAGAGGCGCTAGCCGAGCTGGTTCACTCGATCAAAGAAATCGGCTTACTTCAACCGATCGTGGTCAGACCGTCAAAAACCGGTTACGAATTAGTAGCCGGCGAGCGACGCCTGCGGGCTTCAAAGAAAGCTGGACTTAAAACCATCCCAGCATTGATTCGGCAAACTGCCGATGACCAAATGCTGCGTGATGCGCTGCTAGAAAACTTGCACCGCTCGAATCTAACTCCACTCGAAGAAGCATCGGCTTACCAACAATTGCTTAGCGATTTTGGTGGAACCCAAGATGAGCTTGCTGCCAAGTTGGGTCGATCCAGGCCGCAGATTTCAAACACACTTCGCTTACTCAACTTGCCGCCAGCAGTTCAGCGTCGAGTCGCAGCCGGAGTTCTGTCAGCTGGACATGCTCGCGCATTACTTGGACTTAAAGACGCAGCAGCTATCGAAAAGTTGGCCAACCGAATTGTGGCCGAGGGATTGTCGGTACGTTCAGTCGAAGAGATAGTTTCGCTTGATGAAGGCGCGACCGCCAAGAGTGGTACTGCAAAGCGACCGTTACCAAAAATCACTGCACCTGGACTTAAAGATTTAGGTGATCGAATGTCAGAACGTTTGGACACCCGTGTGACTGTTCAACTTGGGCGCAGTAAAGGCAAAGTAATTATCGAATTTGCAACGCTCGAAGACTTACGTCGAATTGTCGAAATAGTTGATCCACCAACGCGTGGCATGTTTGGTGAACCACTTAAATAGGGAAATATACAAATGTGATCTGGGTCACATTTTATGTTTTTGGATTATTAGCCAATTCGAGGTGTAAATAACCGACTGATTGCAGAAGCTAAGTGACCAGCAATTTGATCTCGGATTAATTCATTTGCAAGTTCAGCAGCATCTTTTGGATTAGTTGCATATCCAATTTCAGTGCGCACACTTGGCATTCGAGTCAGACGCAAAATGTCCCAGGTTTTGCCATGGGCTTGGTTGTCCGAAAGTGATGTGCGACTGGAAATTTCTTCTTGGATTAACTCAGCAAATTGCAACCCAGTTGCTGACCGCGAGAACTCGTGGCCAAAGTAATAACTTGATACTCCGCTAGCGCGATCATTTTGATATCTATCCATGGATATTGAAAGAACTAAATCAGCATTTTGTTCATTAGCAAAAGCGGCAGCAGCTCGCTCACCTTGACTTGCTGAATCTTTACTTCGAGTTAGTAGCACCAAAGTTCCAAGCGCTGCCAAGCGACCCTCAAGCCGGCTGGCGATATCCCAACAAACATCGGCAATCGAAATATTTTGGCCAATCAAATTTGCTTCAATCGCAGCTGGCTCAATAACCACAGTGGCAGTCTCTAAAGTGCGGGTACGGCCAAAGCTATCCCACATAGCTAGTTCACGAAGGTGCTCATGGCTGCCACCAGTAACTGTGCGGTCTAACCGTTCCATGGCTCGAAATACTTCGGGGCCACAAATTCCGTCTGCTCGAAGTCCAACGTTTGCCTGGAATTCACGTACGCAACGGTCGGTGTCTTTGCCAAAAATTCCATCTACCCGATCAACAGCAAAACCAAGTTGGCCGAGTCGTTGTTGTAATTGGGCAACATCTTCGCCATGAATTAGATGACCAGGGGTGTAGGTGAGTACTCGGTCACCAAGTTTCCACCTGGCTTCATCTAATCGGCGTAGTGTCCGAGGCCCAACTATTCCGTCAACCGTTAGACCGCGACTTTGCTGGAAAACGCGAACAGCAGCAAAGAGCTCATCATCGAATATTTCGCTCGATCCACTCTGGGCAGGCAATAGCCCAAGTTGAACGAGACGATCACGGACCTCTTTAACTGCTGGTCCTATGTCGCCGCGCTTTAAAATCACGGCTGACATTATTTATTAAATATATTCAGCCAAGTCGGCAAGTAAGGCAGCTTTGGGCTTAGCACCAATAATTTGCTTAACTACTTGACCGTTTTGATAAACATTTAAAGTTGGGATTGAAGTTACGCCATAGTTAGCAGCTAGAGCTGGATTTTCATCCACATTTAATTTGGCAATCATTAACTTTTCGCCATGTTCAGCCGCGATTTCGTCAAGGATTGGAGCGACCATGCGACATGGACCACACCATTCAGCCCAAAAATCGACTAGAACTGTTTTGCTATTGGTCAGCACTTCTTTGCCAAAGTTGGCTTCATTGACAACTACTGCAGCCATCATTTCTCCTAATGTTGTGGTTTAAGCATAGATCGTTAGCAACTTCAGTAGTTACAAACTACCCGTGCAAATTTGATAAAAATCTTTCGGCATCAAGTGCAGCTGCACAGCCCGAGCCCGCTGCGGTAATTGCCTGGCGGTAGGTGTGGTCAACTAAATCACCTGAGGCAAAAACACCTGAAAGGTTTGTGGCGGTCGAGCCTGGCTTTACCAGCACATAACCTTCAGAATCTAAATCGACCTGGCCTTTAATTAGTTCAGATCGAGGATCATGGCCAATGGCTACGAATAAGCCGGTGATGGCTAGTTGGCGAGTTTCGCCAGTTACAGTGTCACGCAATGTGGCGCCAGATAATTTCACGTCACCATGTAATTCAACGACTTCGCTATTCCAAGCAAAGTTAATTTTTGGATCTTTATGCGCGCGCTCAGCCATAATTTTTGAAGCGCGTAATTCGCCGCGGCGGTGAATCAAGGTAACAGATTTAGCAAACCGAGTTAAGAAAGTTGCTTCCTCAACAGCTGAATCGCCACCCCCGACAACTGCAATATCTTGATCGCGGAAGAAAAAACCGTCGCAAGTTGCACACCATGAAACGCCATGGCCAGATAATTCTTTTTCACGCGGGATACCTAATTCGCGGTAACCCGAACCCATAGCCAAAATAACCGAATGTGCTCGATATTCTTTTCCGGATCCATCCCAAACAATTTTGACTGGACCAGTTAAATCAACTTTTGTTACATCATCAGTAATTAGCTGGGCACCAAAACGTTTTGCTTGCGCTTTCATGTTGTCCATCAGCATTGGACCCATGATGCCTTCAGGAAAACCAGGAAAGTTTTCTACCTCGGTGGTATTCATCAAGGCACCACCAGCAGTGACAGCGCCTTCAAATACGATCGGTTTGAGTTGTGCTCGAGCTGCATAAATTGCTGCGGTGTAACCCGACGGGCCAGAACCAATAATGATTACATCGACAATTTCAGCTGACACGGTAAATCCTTTAATTATTAACTAGCGCAAATAGTTTATCTAGCGCCCTAAATATAACCGTGGCAGGCCGACAGTTATTCCAGCCGGACCTATTGGTCTGCATGAAAGTTATTTGCCTAAGTTATTGCTTAATAATCTCTTTAAAGTTACTAACTTCTCTCACTTGCATCTGTTTAGCAGTCAGGTAATAAATACCAAAGAAAGTTATGGCCATAGTTAATAGCTGCAAGAAAACACCCAGCGTATTTTCTGGAGTGAGCCTGGTTAAGAGCTGAGTTAGTGCCCAAGAAATCCCACTTGCAATTAAAACTGCAACACTGACTCGAACTAAATGTTGTGTTTGTTTTGCAGTATTTATATCAACATCGAGTCTAGACACGAGGCGCCAAGTAAATAACCAAACTGCGATGTAAGAGATTGAATATGCAAAAGCAAGTGCAGCAACTTTATTTTCGGTATCAACCCGAATAAACAAAAATGTACCAAGCGTTAGATGCAATAAATTGAATCCCACATTTATTAAAAATGGAGTTTTGGTATCTTCGCGCGCATAAAAACTTCGTAGCAACACATAAAACATAGAAAAAGCAGGCAACCCGATTGCAAACATTGCAGCAACTTTGCCGACTGCTTGACCTTGTTCAGCAGTCGAGGCACCATAGCCGTACAAAAACTGTCCAATTCGATTTCCAGCTAAAAACAAAATTGCTGCTAACGGAACTATGAAAGCCACCACTGTACGCATCGCAGAGGCCAACTCAGAGTTGAAACTTTCTCGATCTAAATCATGTGCGTATTTGCTGAGTCGCGGTAGTAATGCTGTGACTATCGATACGGTGATAATTGAGTGCGGCAACATCATCATTAGCTGAGCTTTTTGATAAGACGTAAATCCATTAGCAACTAAGTTTTCATTGCGCGCTAAGACGTTTGCGTAAGTAGTTAAGTTGGAAAGAATTAAAAACGAAACCTGATTGACTATTACAAAACCAATAGTCCAAATCGCCAAGTCAGCAATTTTGCCTAGCCCACTTCCGCGAAAGTTAAGCGTCGGATTAAAGCGATAACCAGCTTTTGATAGGGCCGGTAACAGTATTAGTGCTTGAACGATAACCCCAAGTGTTGTGCCAGCCCCTAACAAGTAAATCTGCGAAGTACTAACAGTTTCGGTGGTTGGAACTTGATCAGAAATTACTAAGAATGCCAGTGCGGTAATAATGACGATGACATTATTTATGATCGGCGCAAACATTGGTAAGACAAATACATCTCTGGCATTAAGTACTTGAGATGCAATGGTGTAAACACCATAGAAAAAAACTTGTGGAATAAACCACATTGCAAATAAAGTTGCGATTTTGAAATCTTGGGCTGACCAAGAATCGGTTGCATAAAGGCCAACCAAACTTCCAGCAAAAATAACACCTAGTGTGACAATTACTAGTAGAACTAGTCCAATAAAAGAAAGTAATTGATCTGTGAATTGCTGACCACCGTCAGCATCATCTTTCATGTGCCTAACTAGTGCCGGTATAAATACTGCATTGATTGCGCCGCCGGCAATCAAAATGTAAATAATATTTGGCAAACTATTTGCTACCGAATACGTATCAGCAAAAATCGCAGTACCGATTGCCGCTACTAAAGCTATATCGCGAAAAATACCAGTGATGCGGCTAGTTAAGGTGCCAACGGCCATGCCCGAAGTTTGGCCAAAAGGATTAACTATTTTGCGCACTAATTACCTAGCTCGAAGTGTTTTCTCGTCTGCGTTTAACTACATTGCTTATGGAAAGCAGAATCAGCAAGCCAAAAGCAACTAACACCAATGTACGGGCCAATCCTTGATATTCAGCGGATGAAATCTGGATCAATTTTGCTTTGCCAAACTGCTGGCCATTTGGTGCATAAAGTTTGGCAGTCACATTCAAAATACCCTCATTAACTAAAGTCACATTCATTGGCACAGTAACTCGTTTGCCAAACGGAACAGTTATAAGCGCAGATGGCTCACTTTTAAAGAGTGAAGTTTGTGGACTAGTTAATGCAATAGAAACTGTTATGTCTCGGTCACTTTGATTCACAATTGTGATCGGAATTTCAGTTTCCCCGCTAGATACGGTGACATTTTTAGAAGATTCAATTGAAACTAAATCTTGATAGCTACTGAGCAATAATTCATTTTCAACTAAAAATTCTGCAGCTTGAAGTCCGCTTTCCCAAAGTGAACTAAAGCCACGAAGTCTGGCCAAACTAAAGGCATCAGCATAATTTGGATCTGTGAATATCGAGGCCGTGCGCACGGCATCAGCCAAAATTGAATCTCCAGTATCAAGTAATTCTGGACTAAACGGATCAACATCGTATTGAGTGTTTGCGGCGAAGTTTGCCGTTGGTTCTGCTGTCGATAGTGGAGCAATTGGTGCAACAGTCAACCAAGTTTTTCCAATTAGTTCTGAGTACAACGAACGTAATTCATTCTCTGCCGGTTGCCAGTCAGCCGGAGTTAGCACAATGGAATTCTTGATTTGTCCGATAGACGCCAAAGTTAGTGAACTTATTAAACAATTACGATTTTGAAATTGACCAACCAAATCAGAGTTACTACGTAAGCAATTTGAAGTAGCTCGATCACTGACTAAAGATGTTGTTTGATCAACAACAACTTTTGCTTCGACGTTTGCATAGATATCACCGGTTAAAAATTCATTAGAAACAATTGGCACCACACCAAGTTCACCTAACCGGTTAATTGCTTGAGTAGTTAGGTTCCCATCTGGCGGTGCTAAAACTAGATTATTTTTTCCAGAAAACTGTTGACTACGAACAACTAAGTTAATTAAGTCTTCATCACGTGATGAATCCAAAAGTCGAGAGACATCCGGCTGACTATAAATACTCGAAATAGATTTTCCGGAAATTTCAGTAAGTAAATTTGAAAGGACTAGAGCTTGTTCTTGTAAGTCGGTATTAGCCAATTCAGCTAGCCACTGATATAAAACAGGATCTACAACCCATGTAATTTCTAGGTCTCTGGCACTAGTAATTAACGATGTGAGCCGATTTAGTTCGTCGACATCAGAACGGTAAAAACCACCATTAGCTAAATGGCGATTTAGTGTTGAAAGCTGAACAGCAAAAATTGTGTTCATTACATTTATTGCCGGAGCAGTAAATAAAGGTATGGCAACTACATCTGAGCTAAATCTTGAGTCGGTATATGCGTTAACACCCAACCCATAAAGACCATTTGAAAAAGTTAAGACATCATCAGCGAAAAACGTGATATTCCAGTTAGCTTTACTATTTGCCTGGACTTTGCGAAGCTTCGCAAAGTAATTTGATTCAGTTAGATTTGCGTTGTCACGACTTTCATAAAAACGAGAAAGCGCATATTTACTCACTATTTGATTTTCGGTACCAACCACAATTCGAATATCTTTAATTTCAGTTGAACCATTATTGATTAATTCGCCCTCCATCCGAATTACATATCTATTGGTGTTCGAATCTAAAGTCACACTAATGTTTGAAATTCGCACTTGCGCATTCTCAGTTGCAGCATTGGCCGGACTTAATCCAGATATAGAGGCGAAAATAAATGTGGCAGTCGCAACTAAGTAAGTGAAAAACTTCTTAGTGCGTAGGCGATTAATAGAATTTGCCACAAATAAAGAATACTTGGCTAATTTAAGCCTTATTTTTTAACGTTAAATACATAGCTAACATTTCAATGTTTACTCGACTTTTGTTAAAGCAAATAGGCTATTACTCGTAATGAATGAGCAAGTCGCCCCAGAAAAAATCGCTACACAATTAGTTCGTGATGCGTTAACAAGCTTGCCTGACGCTATTGAGTTAGGTGAGTTATTTAAGGCTGCCGGTTTTGATCTAGCTTTAGTTGGCGGAAGTGTCCGCGATCTAATTTTGCAAAGAGACTTGGGTGATTTAGATTTCACGACTCCAGCAACACCCGAACAAATCGTCAAAATAACTAAACCGTGGGCAGATTCAGTTTGGGATTTGGGAATGGAGTTTGGCACTGTTGGGGTACGCAAAAATAATCAAGTCTTTGAAATTACGACTTATCGAAGTGAAGTTTATGTTTCAGATAGCCGAAAACCTACAGTTAAATTCGGTACAGACATCAGTGAAGATCTAGTCCGGCGCGATTTCACAATTAATGCAATGGCGGTAATGCTGCCAACTTTCGAGTTCGTAGATTTATTTGGCGGCATTAACGATTTAGTAAAACGATTAATCAGAACTCCTCGAGAAGCCGAACTTTCATTTTCTGAAGATCCATTGCGAATGATGCGGGCAGCTCGATTTGCCAGTCAACTTGAATTCACTCCCGTCGCTGACGTAATTATTGCAATTACAGATATGCGTGAGCGTATTCAAATTGTTTCGGCTGAACGAGTACGCGACGAGTTCACAAAATTAATTATGGGATCTAACCCAATACAGGGTTTAGAAATTTTAATTGGAACTAAATTAGCGGATGAAATAATTCCTGAGCTACCAGCCTTGCAACTTGAAATTGACGAGCATCACAAACATAAAGATGTTTATGAACACAGCTTGAAAGTATTAAGTCAGGCAATTGACCTTGAAGCAATACATGAACCAAGTTGCGAACCAGATTTAGTTTTACGATTAGCTGCGTTATTGCATGACATCGGTAAGCCAAAGACTCGAAAGTTTGAATCGGGTGGTGGTGTTAGTTTTCACCATCACGAGGTTGTCGGTGCCAAAATTGCCCGCAAAAGACTAGCTGCAATGCGGTATCCAAATGATGTAATCGATAGCGTCACTAAATTAATTGAATTACATTTACGTTTCCATGGATATGGTGACGGACAGTGGACAGATTCAGCAGTACGTAGATATGTGCGCGATGCTGGTGATGAATTAGTTCGACTACATAAATTGACTCGTGCAGATTGCACCACGCGTAATCAGCGCAGAGCCATGATGTTAGCTGCAACTTATGACGATTTAGAAGATCGAATAGCCAAACTTCAAGAGCAGGAAGAGCTGAATTCAATTCGCCCTGATTTAGATGGTGAAGAAATTATGGCGGCGCTATCTCTAAAACCTGGTCCACAAGTTGGTAAGGCTTATAACCACATGCTTAATCTGAGATTGGATAAAGGCCCTATGTCTAAAGAACAAGCACTTGCTGAATTAAAAAATTGGTGGAATAGCCAAAACTAATTTTGCTGCTGATCAAGTTTGAGTAAATTACGAGACTTGAAGTAGTGGTAGCCCGCAATCATAACTACGGCTAATAAACCAGTTGCAGCAATAGTAATGCGCAGTACTAATTCAGATCTGACCACTTCAAACAAAGTGAAAATACATATTCCAATGACGATTGAAACATTTATCGACATATCAAAAATAGAAAACACTCGGCCACGATGAGCATCATCAATATCGCGCTGAATCGTGGTATCCGCATTAATCTTTAGGAATTGTCCAGCTACGCCCAAGGAAAATGCAGTTAGCAAAATACCAGTAATTGTTTGACTCATAAATCCGGCTACAGTTACAACCAGCGCAATACCAGTAGCAAAAGTTGCAATCAGTATTAGAACTGATTGTCGTTCGTCCATTGATTTAGTGATTCGTTCAATTCGTCCATTCATCAACGAAGCAGCAACAATTGCTGCTAATAATGAACCAGCGCCCGCTGAAATCGCTGCATAACCAAAGTCTGTTACTGCACCATCCGGGTCTGTTGGATCATTCCAAATGTTGCGGGCTAGCAATAACGCAGTAACAGTTAGTGTGCCAAACACAGTTCTTTGTAATGCAACTGAACTAATACTTAATAGAGCATTAGGAGCATTGAGTAGTCGATTAAATCCAGCGCGTAATCCAGTGATCACATTTCTAAATTCACGTCGAATTTCTAAAGTCACTCCATGTGGACCAAGTACATCAACTGGTGTGAATTTAGTTGCGAAGTAGGCAGCAACTAAAGCTAGAAGCGCGCCAAGAACAATCAGACCAGCGTTAACTTCGTCAGTATTTCCAAAAATTTGTTGCGTTACGATTCCGATCATCACTGCAATAGTTGCCGAAACTGTTCCTAACGTTGGAAATAGCGCATTAGCACCAACAAGATTTGTCTCATCCACAACGTGTGGAATTGAAGATGCAAGCGCTGCCTGAATGAATCGATTGATTCCTAAACTGAGTAAAACTAATACTGCGAGAAGTTGATTAGCTTCGTGACTAAGTACAACTAAAGCAATGGCAATCATGGTAACTACGCGCAAAATATTTGCTCTAAATAAAATTGATCGCCGTGACCAACTGTCAATAAACAGGCCGACAAACGGACCAACGATCGAATAAGGAATCAATAAAATCGCAAAAGCCACTGCGATCTGTTCTGGATTTACTGCCCGTTCAGGTGAAAACAAAATAAAAGTTGCCAGGGCCGTTTGCAGCAATCCATCGCCAGCTTGACCGAATATGCGCACATATAACAGGCGACGAGAGTTATCACCTTTAAAAATACTTAGCGAATTCCGACTTCGCTTACGCATCACATTCACAATAAAACGTTACCTGCAATAAAAATTTAAGTTTGATGGACATGAAGTTTTAGAAAAGAAGATGGGCCCATTTTCATGGGCCCATCTTTAGGAGGCTAGATAATTTGGTACTTATGCTTTTCCAGCAATGAAGTCTTCAACCAAATTACGACAAGTTGTGTCGTCGTACTGAATTGGTGGACTCTTCATGAAGTAACTAGATGCTGACAGGATTGGTCCGCCAATTCCGCGATCTTTTGCAATTTTGCAAGCACGGATAGCGTCAATAATCACACCAGCTGAGTTAGGTGAATCCCAAACTTCAAGTTTGTACTCCAAGTTCAATGGCACGTCACCAAATGCGCGACCTTCAAGGCGAACGAATGCCCACTTGCGATCATCTAACCAAGCGACGTAGTCCGATGGACCAATGTGTACGTTACGTGCACCTAGATCATGTTGCAGCTGTGAAGTTACTGCTTGAGTCTTTGAAATCTTTTTAGATTCAAGACGATCGCGTTCCAACATGTTCATAAAGTCCATGTTTCCGCCAACGTTTAATTGGTAAGTGCGATCAACAATTACGCCACGGTCTTCAAATAACTTTGCAAGTACGCGGTGGGTAATAGTGGCACCAACTTGGCTTTTGATGTCGTCACCAACAATTGGAACACCAGCTGCAGTGAATTTGTCTGCCCATTCTTTTGTACCAGCGATAAATACTGGTAACGCATTTACGAAACCAACGCCAGCATCAATTGCACATTGTGCGTAATACTTTGCAGCTTGTTCAGATCCAACAGGTAAGTAGCAAACTAAAACGTCAACTTTGGCGTCTTTAAGCACTTTAACTACATCTACTGGTTTCTCGTCTGATTCGATAACCATTTCTCGGTAGTACTTACCAAGACCATCAAGTGTGTTACCGCGTTGCACAGTAACTCCAGTTGGTGGAACTTCAGAGAACTTAATGGTGTTATTTTCGCTAGCAAAGATTGCGTGTGCTAAATCTTGACCAACTTTTTTGGCGTCTACGTCAAATGCAGCGACAAATTCAACGTCGCGCACATGGTATTGACCAAATTGAACGTGCATTAGACCTGGTACTTGCTGATTTGGGTCAGCATTTTTGTAGTACTCAACTCCTTGCACAAGTGATGAAGCGCAGTTACCTACGCCTACTATTGCTACTCTGACTGAACTCACTGCATAGCCTCCTTGTTTGCTGCGGTGATGTTATTTGTTTTTGCACTTGAGTTAGTTGACTTTTTTAAGCCACCAGACTGTTCATGCGAAATCAATTCGTTTAACCAGCGCACTTCACGTTCAAGTGCATCAAGTCCATGTTGTTGAAGTTCTAATGTGTATGCATCAAGTCGTTCGCGACCTTTAGCTAAATTTGTCCGTAAGTCAGCAAGTCTTGTTTCAAGTCGACTACGACGTCCTTGCAAAATATGAATTCGAGTATCAGCAGATGTTTGCGCAAATAGTGACATGCGTACTGCAAAGTTCTCATCGTCCCAAGCAGCTGGCCCACTATCTTTCAACAGCGAATTCAAATAATTTTTGCCAGTCTCAGTAATTACATAAACGATGCGATTTCGTTTTGGATATTTATTTGACGGATTATCATCTTGCTCAGCTAAAAATCCACGTTCAACTAAAGATTTGAGAATTGGATAGAGCGAACCGTAAGAAATAGTTTTAAATAAACCAGTTACTGAAATTAATCTTTTGCGAAGTTCGTAACCATGGAGCGGGTTGTTAGCAAGAATGCCAAGTACCGAAAGCTCTAATGCTTCTGCCCGTTTTGCCATCGTTGTTCTTCCAATTTGATGTATCAAAAAGATACATCATGAGGATACATCATATTTTTGGCTCAGTTTTCGGGAAAAACCCCTGATTTAAGGCAGTTAGGCTTATCTTGTGGCGAATCCAGCACAGAATATAAAGGGCTACCGCCTGGGCGGGATGAGCGCTGAGCCGCCACGGCCAATCCCTCATCCGTATGAAGAAGTAGCAGATCCAGCCAGACCAAGACATGTGTTGGATTATGTTTTAGCCCGTCGGGCCACGTTAGAAACCATTAAGAATGATGCACTTGCCAGAGAACAGGTATGTGACGCCGATCCATATTTATTGCGGGCAGCAAAAAACCACGGTGAACAAACAGAGCGGAAATGCCCTATTTGTGCCAAGTCTGACTTAGTGCACGTTACATATGTATTCGGTGACGATCTTGGATATTTAGCTGGTCGAGTAAAAAATTCAGCCGAATTGCCGCAAATGGCACACGAGTATGGGCACTTTAGGGTTTATGTTGTTGAAGTCTGTGTTTTATGTGCTTGGAATCACTTGCAACTTTCCTATGTACTAGGGGACGGGAACCCGCGCCGACCACCAAGCAAACCTCGAGATGTGTTGGAATAGATAAATGGCTAAACCAAAGAAAAAGTCCAAGTCGAACTTGCGCAGGTTTTTGCCAAGCCGAAATCAATTTTTAATTGGACTTTTTGTAACGGGTTTACTTGGCGTAACTTTTATTTTTGCCGCAGTACGCGCAGTTGAAGTCCCAGCTCCAAGTGACGTTTCACAAGCTCAAGCCACAATTCTTTATTACGACGATGGAGTTACTGAACTTGGTCGGTTGGGTGAATCAAATCGAGTTTCACTTACGTTAACTGACATTCCGGTACTTACCCAACAAGCAGTTCTTGCCGCTGAAGATAGAGATTTTTACGAGCATGGTGGCTTCTCTGTTCGCGGTATCGTTCGAGCATTTTTTAGTAATGCCACCTCGAGCACAACAGCTGGCGGGTCGACCATTACGCAACAGTACGCAAAAAATGCTTACCTTTCTCAAGAGCAAACTATTAAACGTAAAGTTCGCGAAGTAATCCTTTCGGTGAAACTCGAAACAATGATTACTAAAGAAAAAATTCTTGAGAATTATCTGAACACTATTTACTTTGGCCGAAAGTCTTACGGAATTGAAACAGGCGCAAATGCTTATTTTGGTAAAGCTGCAAAAGATTTAACACTTGCTGAGTCAGCATTTCTGGCTTCGATTATTCAGGCTCCAAATGGTTTAGCCCCAGAGAAAAATATCGAAGGCTTGATGGCGCGCTGGAATTACACACTCGATGGCATGGTGGAAAAAGGATGGATTACTCAAGAAGAACGAGTACTTCAGGTATTCCCGAGTTTCCTTGAGTACAAAAATACAAATTCATTTGCTGGACCAGTCGGACACTTAGTTGAGCAGTCACGTCAAGAACTTTTCCGGCTAGGAATTACTGAAGATCAAATTAACCGCGCTGGTTTGCGCGTAACTACAACTTTCAATAAGCAGGCACAAGACTCAGCGATCTCTGCAGTAATTGAAGAAGGACCAACCGAAGGTACTGAAGGATTGCGTATCGGTTTAGCGGCTGTTCGTCCAGGTACTGGTGAAGTTGTGGCAATTTATGGTGGCGACGACTATTTAGAAGATCAGTTCAATAACGCTACGCAAGCTATTGGACAAGCTGGCTCTACTTTCAAACCATTCACCTTAGCTGCGGCATTAGAAAATGATTTCTCGCTAGGCAGTGTCTTTAGCGGTATGAATAAAACAAAAGTTGGCACCTACGAAGTTGTTAACTATGGCAGTAATTCTTACGGCGAGTGGATCACCCTTTTACTGGCAACTGAAAATTCGGTTAACTCTGCATACGTTCAACTTGCAGATCAAGTCGGCCTAGAAACGGTTTATCAAGCAGCAATCCGCGCTGGAATTCCGGCTGGCGAAGTTGGCATGATGCCTAACTTGGCGTTCACCTTGGGAACTGCAAGTCCAAACGTAGTTGACATAGCAAACGGATACTCAACATTTGCAGCCCGCGGACTACAAACTGACTTGTCATACATTAAAGTTATTGCCGCTAAGAACGGTGACGTGCTCTATCAGCACAACCCGCAACCAGTTCAAGCATTTAGTACTGATGTAGCTGACACAGTGAGTTACGCACTTAAGAAAGTTGTTGAAGTTGGTACTGGTCGAGCTGCTCAGCGAGTGGGTCGACCTGTTGCTGGAAAGACAGGAACAACTAACGACAATAAATCGGCGTTATTTGCTGGATACACTCCAGATTTAGCGGCAGCAGTCATGTTCACCAAAGATGGACCTAACGGCGAATCAGTTTCGTTAAGTGGTACTGGTGGAATGCGCACTGTTACTGGTGGCTCGTTCCCAGCCCGCATATTTACTGCGTTTATGCGTGGTGCTCTTGAAGGCACTCCAGCTAAACAATTCGGTGCATTACCTGCTAATCAACCAGATGGTTCAACTCCAACTGGTACTCCGATTTATACCGGAATTGATCCAGCACTTGTTGGTCAACAAGTTACGGTGCCTTCGTTAATAATTTCGCTGGCCGATGCAAGAGCAGCTGCCGCAGCAAATGGAATTGTATTAGTTGAAAGTTATGCTGCAAATGTTGATCAAAATGCAACTCTTTATGTAATTAATCAGTCGGTGCCTGCAGGAACAGTTGTCATGGCTGGAACTGTCGTTGGGGTGACGATTAGCAATTCTGCCGCTTCACCTTAGGAAAGTTATTTTTCAGTAATTTGATCAAAAGTTGAAGTTGTATTTCTTACTGTGCATTTCAACTGATCGCCAACTTTAACTTTTTTATCTTCAGTCCAAAGTAATGAAACGTGCATATGTGGTGGTTCAGCAAAAGGTAAATTTTTTCCGTTTAATTTAAACGGCGAACGAACTTTGCCAATGGCTTGGGAAAAACCTTCAGCAAGAGCAACACTTTTAGCCCTTAAAGTAGCTCGATTAGTTGGCGCGGCTAGTGCAACTCCATGTGCGGTACCGCCACTAACAACGATAAGTCGCGCATTACCGTGCGCATCTACTTGGCGATAACCGATATGTTCGTGGTCATCCTTAAGCTCATGGATTTCTAAAACGGTACCAGTAACTTCAAGCGCATCTGCTTCACCGAGCCAAAGCGAGGTACCGAGTCTAATTTCGATAGAGAGATTCAAATTACGTTCTTTAGTGATTTCTTGAATCTCTCGGACATCTTTTGCGTTGACATGCGAAAGTGAAATGTGCAAAGGCCAATTCATATTTTCAGTAATTGACGCATAACTACTTAACCAACTGGCAATCTCAATAATTCGGTTAGTCGATTTTTTAGTATTTAGTTTTGCACTGCTTTCAAGCGTTGGCAGATTTATGTTAATTGGTTCTGAAATAGGCGAATGTAAAGATAAGCCAAGAATCTCAATGTTGTGATGATCACCGTTTGCTACAGAAATTAATTCTGAAGACTTTATTCCAAAACGGTGTAGCGAAGTCCTTCCTTCAATAAAAGCTTTTTTTATACCGGCACGAGAAGCTTGCGCAAAATATGGTCCGGCCAAGGTTGCAATAACTCGGTGTGCACCGATGGGCATTAGTTTTTCCCAAGTAGCAATAGCCGATTGATCTTGCGGATTGAATGGTTCTAATACAACTATTTCGTCGCCAAAATCAGTCAATGCTTGGTCTAATTCGTAAATTGTGCCGATTGCAACTCGCTTAATTCCGAGTTGCGCAGATTCTTTCGCCAAAAATCGGCGACCAAAACCATAGCCATTACCTTTTATAACTGGAGTAACAGTCGCGCCAGATTTTTCAAATTGTTCAAGTGTAGAAACTAAATGTTTGTTAAATAGTTTTCGATCAATAGTTAATGTGAAAGTCAACTAACTACCGCCTCGACATATATAAATTAAATGCAGTGGACCACGTCTTAGAAATAACGTAATCCCACTCACCTACATATTCTTGCGCATAACCGCCGGTACCAAGTTTGAATTGGATTAGGCCAAACAAATGGTTATTTTGATCAAGTGTGTCGGCTATGCCACGCATGTCGTAGATTTCGCTTTTTGCTTGCAAACTGTCTTTAATCATTTCCCATTGAATAGCATTGCTTGGTCGCAAGTCTCGCGCAGCCGTAGTCGATGCTCCGTATGAATACCAGGAATGATTACCTACCCGAGTGAGAGTTGTAGCTGCGATCGCACCTTGATGATCATGGTGCTTGGCAATAAATAATTTAATTCGGTTTGGATCTTCGGAACTTAGCGCTTGCCACATAGTCTGAAAGTAACTTAGCGGCCTTGGGGTGAAATGGTCACGCTTTGCAGTCTCGACATAACATGTATGAAAACTTTCAAGGTCCGATTGGTTACCCTGACGAACAACCACTTGATCGTTCTGAGCTTTTTTAATGTTCCGGCGCCATTGCTGATTGAACGAAGCAAGTAAAGCATCTTCAGTCTTATTCTTCAGATCTATTTGAAATACAAATCGTGGCTGGTAGTCACCAAAACTTGCTTGGTCGGCTTGAGGTTGTTTCCAGCCAAGTTTTTTAAGTTGGAAAATTAAATTTGACCCGACTGAATTAGTTTCATCAGGAGCTAAATCACTAATTCGTTTTGCAGATTCATTTGCAATTGCATCTTTTAATGTTTGAGCTGACCATCTTCGAACCCAAATGTGTGGACCCATTTTTATTTGAAAGACACCAATTGGTTTTAAGTATTCAATTAAGGCATCAAGTGCACTCGGCAAATCTTGGCCTGCCCAATTTAGATCAGGTCCCTCAGGCAAATAAGCAAGAAACTTATTTAGTTTTGGAACTTTGCGCAGTAAAACTAAACCAGCACCAATTAGTTGATCATTTTCAAACCAGCCTAATGACCTGCTTTGCCAACCTACTTTTGTTTGCCCCCATGCAGGAGTTTGTAAAAAAGATACTGATGGCCGACTGTTTAGGTAAGCCAAATGTTCTGTGGCACTTATTTGTTTAACCAGAATCATTTACTTGCCCCAGATAAATTTTTAACCAAGCGCTTCTCGCAAAATTTTTATATCAGTTTCGATGTCTTCATATGGCGTTTCTAAAACAATTGGTGCATTTGCCTTTTTTAGATTTTGAATTAAAACTTCAACGTCCATAGTGCCTGAATTTAGGTTTGCATGTCGATCGGCACCTGAATCAAAAGCATCTCGACTGTTATTGCAGTGCACCAAGTCAATTCGACCAGTTGTCTTTAAGATTGTTTCTGCTAAACCAACTTGTTCGATTCCGCCAGCATGTGCGTGACAAGTGTCAAGACAAAAACCAACTCCCTTGTCGCCTATCGCGTCCCAGAGCCGAGCAATAGATTCCAACCGACGTGCCATAGAGAATTTTCCACCAGCAGTATTTTCAAGTAATAGCGGAATTTTCATGTCGAGTTGATCAACTGCTTTTACCCAGTTTGCAACCCCAGCGGCTGGATCATCATCAGCAGTTACATGTCCACCATGAACGATTAACCCTTTGGCACCGAGTTCTGCAGCTGCGTCCATGTCAGCTTGAAGTATTTTTCTACTGGGAATTCGCACTTTGTTATTTGTAGTGGCCACATTAATGATGTATCTAGCGTGAACATAGACATCCACTTTTGCCGCTTTGGCAGCTTTTTTGAATCCGGCTGCACCATCTGGGTGCGCAACTTCGGTGCCTTTCCAACTTTGCGGATCAGCGACAAAAATCTGAATTGTGTCTAAGCCCAGGTTTTTGGCTGTTTCAATGGGGTTTTCATTACCTACATGCGCCCCAATAGCCAGCTTTGCCATGTCCTAAGGCTACCCAATTAAGACAAATAACCCATTTTTATCAGGTGAAAAAACCCCATAGAATTGGGATTCTTAATCCCTCCTGCCATGGAAAGACCATGGCCGATTAAGTCCATAGGAGGTGGGTATTAAGTATGCGTGACTACGAAGTAGTTGTAATCCTTGATCCCGAACTCGAAGAGCGCACAGTGGCTCCATCATTAGACACATTCCTAAATGTGGTTAAAAAAGATGGTGGCACAGTTCGCAAAGTCGATATCTGGGGTCGTCGCCGTTTGGCATATGAAATCGACAAAAAGGGTGAAGGTATCTACGCCCTGCTTGACGTCAACTGTTCACCAGCAGCAGTTGCAGAACTCGACCGTCAACTAAGCCTAAATGAGTCAGTGCTGCGCACTAAAGTCATGCGGGTAGACAGTAAGTAAGAGGAGACCTCATGGCACTTGGTGACGTAACAGTAACTGTTACCGGAAATTTAACTAGTGATCCCGAACTGCGCTTTACCCCTAATGGTTCAGCTGTAGCTTCATTCACTGTTGCTTCCACAACTCGTGTTTTAGATCGCGATTCCAATCAATGGAAAGATGGCGACACTCTTTTCTTACGCTGCAGCGTTTGGCGTCAGTATGCAGAAAATGTTGCGGAGTCTTTAACTAAAGGCACCCGCGTCATTGTGACTGGGCGACTAAAGCAACGTTCTTACGAAACTAAAGAAGGCGAAAAGCGCACTGTAGTTGAAATGGATGTTGATGACGTAGGTCCAGCATTGAGAAATGCAACCGCAAAAGTTAATCGAATTACTCGAGGTAGCGATGGTGGATACAACGGTGGCTCAAGCGCCCCAGTTGATGATCCATGGGCTGCCCCAGTATCGAATGACGAACCACCTTTCTAGGTATCACTTAAAAATTAAAAACCATTCCAGAGAAATCTGGGCTCAAAAAGGAGCACCACAATGGCAAAGCCAGTAATACGCAAGATCAAACCAAAAGCTTGCGGTTTTTGTCGTGAAGACAATGCAGTGATCGATTACAAAGACATCGCACTTCTTCGCAAATTTATTTCAGATCGAGGCAAGATCCGCGCTCGCCGAGTAACCGGTAATTGCACCCAGCACCAGCGCGATATTGCAAACGCAGTAAAGAATGCACGCGAAATCGCACTATTGCCTTACACTTCGACAGCACGATAAGGAGCATTTAAAAATGAAACTTATTTTGACTCAAGAAGTAAATGGCTTAGGTGCCGCAGGTGACGTTGTTGAAGTTAAAGCCGGTTATGGCCGTAACTTTTTAATGCCGCGCGGTTTAGCTACTGCCTGGACACGCGGTGGCGAAAAGCAAGTTACCCAAATTAAGCGGGCACGCACTAAGCGCCAAGTTCGCGATCGCGAACACGCACTCGAAGTTAAGGCAGCTCTAGAGTCAGCACCAGTTGTACTAACTGCTCGTGCTGGTGAAGAAGGTCGTCTTTTCGGTTCAGTAACGGTAAGTGACATTGCTGCAGCGATTAAAAACGTTGAAGTAGATAAGCGCAAAATCGTGCTTTCTGCTCCAATCAAATTAGCAGGCAAACACAATGTTTCAGTACGACTTCACCCAGAAGTAGTCGCTGATGTTGTGGTTGATGTTCGCGGCAAAAAGAGTTAATTAATTAAAGATTCGCTGGGGTCATTCACCTGAATGACCCCAGCGTTTTTATGTAAGAATTGAAAAAACAAACGAAAGTAAACCATGACAACGTTATTTACACTCCACACAAATCACGGCGACATCCGCATAAATATTTTTGATAATCATGCGCCAAAAACTTGTAAAACGATTTTGGGATTAGCTCAAGGTACCCAAGAGTGGACTGACCCACGGACAAATGAAAAAACAACCAAGCCACTTTACGATGGCACAATTTTTCACCGAATCATTCCAGGTTTCATGATTCAAGGTGGCGATCCACTGGGTCAAGGTATTGGTGGCCCTGGTTTTAAATTTGCTGATGAACCGCACCCAGAATTAGTTTTTGATCGACCTTACTTATTAGCGATGGCGAATGCTGGACCTAATACAAATGGCTCACAATTTTTTATTACTGTTGCGCCAACAACTTGGTTGAACTTTAAACACACTATTTTTGGTGAAGTTGCAGATCAAGAAAGTCGCGATGTTGTCGATGCGATTTCTAATGTCGCAACTGGTGCAATGGATCGACCTGTTGAAGATGTTGTAATCGAAAAGACCACTGTTACCCAAAACTAATGACGACTTGCTACCGGCACTCTGATCGAGAAACATACATTGAATGTTCTCGATGCGGTCAATTTATTTGCCCAGAGTGCATGGTTAGCGCCCCAGTTGGCTTTCAATGTGTGGAATGTGTAAACCAAGCTCCAAAGCCAAAAGTCCGGTCAAGTTTTGGTGCACCTACCAAACAAATACCAATTGTTACTAAATATTTAATTGGTATTTGTGTTGGTGCCTTTATTTACATGATGTTAAATGGTGGCGTTTACTATCTAGCCAATAGATTTGGCATGATTCCACTGGCAATTGCAGGTGGAGAGTGGTGGCGATTACTAAGTTCTGCATTTTTGCATGGCAGCTTCCTTCACATCGCATTCAATATGTACGCCCTGTATTGGCTTGGCCCACAATTAGAAAACTTTCTTGGCCGAGCACGATTTTTAGGTTTGTACTTACTTTCTGCGCTTGGCGGCAGTGTTGCGTCTTACTATTTTTCAGATATTCAAACCGTTTCAGTCGGTGCTTCAGGTGCAATATTTGGATTATTAACTGCAACGATCGTGATCGGACGAGAACTTCGACATGACGTTTCACAACTAACAGTGTTACTTGCGATAAACGTGGGTCTAGGATTCTTTAGTTCAGCTATCGACTGGCGAGCACATTTAGGTGGCGCTGCCGTAGGTGCAGCAATCGGCTACATCCAAACCCGTGGCAATAAAGAATTCCGTTATGTAGGAATGATTGGAATTGCCGTAATCTTGCTTGGAATTGCATTGTTAAGAGGGCAACAAATTACTAGCCTTTTTACCGGCTAAGTAAATTCTCGATTACCATCTAGGGGAACAGTAAGTAGGATTGAGTTATGCCAGAATCAAAACGACGTAAATCACTTAAACCGGCCTACGTGCCACCTACCGCGAATAATCAAACGCCAGTGAAAATTGGTAGTCCAGTTTGGTTAGTTCCAACAATGGTTGGCATGTTTATTGCGGGATTGCTTTGGATAGTGGTTTTCTATCTCGCTGGCAGCCAAGTACCAGTAATGCGGGATTTGAATAATTTAGTAAACGTTGGAATTGGCTTTGGCTTTATTGGAGTTGGGTTCGCGCTAGCGACTAAGTGGCGCTGAAACTCCTTTAATTACACCGGTGTAATTTCTCCCCAACGGTGGATAAGGTTGTGGATAAGTCCATGAACAGATCAAACTCTAGAAGAGCCCGTCGAGCCATCACTGCGTTGATTGCTCTTTCGGCTGGGCTCCTTTTTGTTTCAAGTGGAAACACCGCAGCGGGCACAAACATTCGCACGAGCGGCCTTGAGGATTTACGCAGCTTAATAATTAACCGTGCCAAAGGCATGGTCGGACTAGAGCAAGATGTAAATGCGCTACAAACCGAGGTTGGTCAATTAACCCAGGGAAAAATTGATCCCGAGTTGAGTGCGCAACTCGCTGCACTTGAGACTCAAGCCGGACTTTCCTCGGTAACGGGTCCAGCACTTCAAGTTGTATTGGATGATGCACCAAGAATTCCCGGTACGCCGATTCCTGAAGGCTTTACCCCAGATGACTTAGTTGTTCATCAGCAAGATGTTCAGGCAGTAGTAAATGCATTTTGGCGGGGTGGTGCAACGGCCATAAGCGTGATGGATCAACGGATTATTTCTACTTCGGCAATTCGATGTGTGGGTAATACGTTACTTCTGCAAGGACGGGTTTATAGTCCGCCATTTGTGATCACTGCAGTAGGAGATACTGCACAATTGCAAATTGCACTGAATGAAGAACCTGGTGTGAAAACTTATCGACAATATGTCGATCGAGTTAACTTAGGTTGGGAAGTAAACGTATTTAATGACTACACACTTCCAGCATGGGAAGGCTCGCTTAATTAATTTTTATTAATTACCGGGGCTAAACCAACAGCACGATTACGTGCATCTAAATCGCCACAACGTACTAACCATTCCGCCAGCATTTGATGGCCACCTTCCGTTAGCACTGACTCAGGATGAAACTGAACACCTTCAATGTCTTTTTCTTTATGACGAAGACCCATAATGACGCCGCCTGAAGTTTGTCCAGTTATTTCAAGTTCGTCAGGAACAGTGTCTTTCTCAACTGCAAGCGAGTGATAACGGGTTGCAGTAAATGGAGAATTAACTGCTGCTAAAACGCCAGCACCTTCATGAAATACTTCAGACGTTTTTCCATGCAGTAACTCGGGTGCTCGAGAAACCGTTGCACCGAATGCCTCGGCAATAGCTTGATGGCCTAAACAAACTCCAAAAATTGGAACAACTCCACCAAGTTCTTTAACTATGTCTATGCATACACCGGCATCTTGTGGTGTTCCAGGTCCAGGTGAAAGCAAGATACCGTCATAACCTCGAGCGTCTTCGATAGTTACTTCATCATTTCGACGAACATCTACTTTTGCACCAAGCTGTCCTAAGTACTGGACAATGTTGTAAACAAAACTGTCGTAGTTATCAATAACTAAAATGCGAGTCATTTAATGCCAATTATGGAGTTGTCGCCGTTGGGGAAGGAGTCGCAGTCACCGTAACTGTTGGCGCTGGAGCCGCTGCAGCAGAAGCAACATTTAGCACCACAATTGTTCCTTTAACAGTTACTTCTCCTGGAAGTGGTGTTTGAGCAAGTACAGTTCCAGTTGCAATGTCACTTCTTGGCTCTTCAATAAATTGAACAGTAAATCCTGCAGTGAACAAAATTGTGTAAGCCTGAGTTCTATTTAAACCAAGAACATTTGGCACGGTAACTTTGCCACTAGAAACAGCCACATCAACGCGTGAACCTGCTTCAACTGAACTTCCAGCAATCGGATTTTGTTCCAGAATTGTGCCTTCAGGTTTGTCACTGTCTTTCTGAATAATTTTTCCAAGAACTAAATTTGAGGCTGAAAGTACTGCCCTAGCGTCATTGGTACTACTTAAATCAATTAAGTCAGGAACTAATGTTTCACCTTTACCGATTGAAACTTTAATGTTTACTGCCTGACCTTTTTCAAGTCGCTCACCGGCAGCCGGATCTTGACCGACAATAGTGCCTTTAATTGCATTTTCGTCTGGTGTTGGTGCCTGTGTACCAAGTGCTAACCCAACACTTTCAAGCAATAACTGTGCTTCGGCTGTAGTTTTTCCACGTAAATCTGGAACAGTCGCGTTGTTACCGCCGCCACCGCCAAACAATGTGCTGGCTAGTAAAAATACTGCGGTTACAGCTGCGACTAAACCAGCAACAGCACTACCGACTTTAAATTTTTTGGACCGAGGGCGAGATTTTTTAGCTTTACCTGATTGCGCATTATCTTCAAGTTCAACAATTGGAATTGCTGTAGTCGGTGCACTCTGGGTGAAGACTTGGGTATTAGCTGCTGCACTGATTGGCATTCCAGCAATTGCACGTTCGACGTCTGCGCGCATTTGCGCAGCAGATTGGTATCGACTTGTTGGGTTCTTGGCTAATGCTTGTAAAACAATCGCATCAAGCGTTGGCGGAATACTTGGGTCTAAATGCGAAGGTGGGGTGACTTGCGAATTTACATGTTGATAAGCGATTGACACTGGCGAGTCACCAGTGAATGGAGTACTACCTGTTAATAATTCATAAAGTAAACAGCCAGCGGCATAAATATCACTTCGGGCATCAGCAACCTCGCCACGTGCCTGCTCAGGAGATAAATACTGTGCAGTTCCCATAACGGCACTAGTTGCAGTTACCGACGTAGCAGCGTCACTCATAGCACGGGCAATACCAAAGTCCATCACTTTAGCGTCGCCATGAGTGTTAATCATTACATTTGCTGGTTTGATGTCACGATGCACAATTCCGTGACGATGTGCATAATCTAGAGCCGCTAATACTCCAGCTAAAATTTCTAAGCCACGTTCTGGCAAAATACGTGGTCCATTTTGTAGCATTTCGCGAAGTGTTACGCCATCGACATATTCCATAACGATGTAGGGAACGCTGGTTCTAGTAATACCTTCGGTGTAAGTATCTTCACCAGTGTCATAGATAGAAACTATGTTTGGGTGATTCAATCCAGCGGCTGACTGAGCTTCACGTCTAAAACGTTCAAGAAAAATTGGATCTCTGGCTAGATCGGCGCGCAAAACTTTTATTGCCACCCGGCGGTTGAGTCTGGAATCAAGGCCTTCGTGCACCTCGGCCATTCCACCACGACCAATGATCTGCTTAATTTCGTAACGATCACCTAATCGTTCAAGCTGACTCACCATTTCTCCTTGCTAAACATGGGCCGACCACGTCTGCTATTAACTAAGACTACCTATTACCCAGTATTGCTTGCATCACAGCACGCGCGATTGGCGCGGCTAGCGCATTGCCACTTACTTCAGTTGCACCGCCACCATTTTGTAGAACTACTGCGACGGCAACATTTGCATTTTCTGCTGGTGCAATTCCGACAAACCACGCATGTGCAGATTCACCTGGAACATTTTCTGCAGTACCAGTTTTTCCGCCAACGGTAACTCCTGAAATTCGCGCATTAGAGCCGGTTCCGTTTTCAACAACGCCAACCATCATGTCTCGTAAAATTTTTGCATTTGTTGGCGACATTGCCCGACTAATTGCTTTGGGTTGTGCGCTTTCTAAAACAGTCAGATCAGTTCCAAGAGTTTCAGAGATTAAATAAGGGGACATCACAACGCCGTCATTGGCAATTGCTGCAGCGACCATGGCCATCTGCAAAGCAGTGGCTCGAACATCAAATTGACCAATTGCGCTCATGGCAGTTTGTGGCTCATCTGGATCGATTGGAAAATAACTTGTAGCCGCTGCCAATGGAATATCAAATTCAGTGCCGAATCCAAATTTTTCTGCCTGGGCAAATAGCGCATCAGAGCCCAATTCCAAACCGAGCCAAGCAAATGCAGTGTTGCATGAAATAGCTAACGCATTAGCCAAAGTTGTTTCATCATCAGGTCCACAGGATTTCTCATTCCAATTGCCCAAAGTTCGGTCAGTTAATGGAAGTTGAAATTCTTTTGGTCCAGGAATAACACTTTCACTGGTGAATTTTCCAGATTCAAGTGCAGCAGCAGCAGTGACTAATTTAAAAACGCTACCCGGCGGCAAAGTCATTGCTATCGGGCGATTCAACATTGGTTGATCTGGATCAGCCAACAATTTTTCGTATTGCGAAGTTATTTCCGCAGAGTCATGACTAGAAATTAAATTTGGATCAAATGATGGTGAACTAGCTAGGGCCAAAATTGCTCCAGTACTTGGATCAATTGCAACAACTGCTCCAGTTCTTCCATTCAAACTTTTCATTGCAACTGCTTGTGCATCAGCATTTAAAGTAAGTCGAACTGCGCCACCTTGAGGTTTTCGATTTGCAAACATTTGTTGTAAGCGATCAACAAAAAATCTGCTGTCATTTCCAGCCAAAATATCGTTTGCTTTTAATTCAATCCCGGTGGCGCCATAAACAAGTGAATAAAATCCCGTTGCAGCGGCGTACGTTTCCCCATCAGGGTAGGTACGTAAGAATTTCAAGTCATTATTAGTCGGAACTGATTGAGCAATCGGTTCTGAGCCGATCAAAATTGCACCACGTTGTCGCGAATACTCAGTAAGTAGCATGCGTTGATTACCAGGCTTATTGCGCAACTCATCTGCTTGAAAGAATTGTAAAAATGAAACATTCAGCATCAAAGCCAGAATGAGTAAAACTAAAACAGCAGTAACTCGATTTATTTGTCGAATCATGACGCAGCTACTTTTTGTTGTTCAATTTCAGGTGCTCGCGCGGCGTTCGAGATTCGAATCAAAATTGCAATCAAAATATAGTTTGAGATTAATGAGGAACCACCGTACGAGAGAAACGGTGTGGTTAAGCCAGTCATCGGGATCAGGCGAGTAACTCCACCAATAACTATGAAAGCTTGTAAGCCAATGACGGTAGAAAGGCCAATCGCTAATAAGTTTCCAAACGGATCGCGAGTAGCTACGGCTGCTCTTGCTCCACGTTCAACGATGATCGCGTAAAGAATAAAAATTGCAATTAAGCCAGTCAAACCAAGTTCTTCGCCAAGAGCCGAGGCGATGAAATCTGTTTTAGAAAATGGAACTAATTGCGGATAGCCGCGACCCCAACCAGTACCAAAAATTCCACCATTTGCCAGTCCGTAAAGTGATTGAACTATTTGGTAGCCGCGACCTTCAGCATCAGCAAAAGGATCCAACCAAACACTAAATCTTGTTTGAACGTGACTGAAATTGAAATAGGCAAGTGTGCCACCAATAGCAAGCAGTACCGACGCAATAACAACCCAACCACGACGGCCAGTTGCTACGTACAACAAAACGATAAAGAGACCAAAAATCAAAAGTGATGTGCCAAGGTCTCGTTCGCTAATTAAAACTAAAAGTGCTAAAAACCAAATCAAAACTAGAGGTCCAGCATCTTTAGCTCTTGGTAACGGTAAGTTACCCACCTTGTTCTGAATTAATGCCAAAGTATGACGCCGAGAAACTAAATATCCAGAAAAGAAAATTGCTAATGCCACTTTGGCTAACTCGCCTGGCTGAAAATTAAAAGTGCCAATTTCCACCCAAAGTCTGGCACCGTTTATTTCAGAACCGATTACTGGCAACAATGGCATGAAAAGTAGAACGATTCCAGAGACTCCAAAAATAAAAGTTCTACGTTGCAGTCGACGATGATCACGAAGCAAGGTGAGGGTGATCATGAATAAAATTAATCCCAAAGCCATCCAAGTAATTTGGGCAAAAACATCTGGAGTAGGTTTAGGACTTCCGTTTTCAATAGCCCGCTGTTCTTCAGCGACATCGAGTCGATGAATCATTGCTAATCCCAGCATGTTTAACAATGCAGCCGCTGGTAACAGAATTGGATCAGCGAAGGGTGCTTGGTTTCTAACAACTAGGTGTGCGATTAGAAGTAATACTCCTGAGCCAATTAACGTAGTCCAGCCAGCTAACGCACCTGCGCCAGTTGCATTATCAACCAAAATCCATGCAAAGACGCCAATCAACCAGGCCCCAATTAGTAGGGCAAGTTCAGCAGAACGCCGAGTGGAGACTCGGTATTTGCGAAGGTTTTGACTCAACTAAATCACCCCGGACAACCAGGAGTTTGCGGATTTAATTTGCAGTTTGTTACAAGACTTTTCAAGTTATTTAAAATTTGCGTAGCTTCTGAGTAGGTAGTTGCATCAATAGTTTTTTCAACTTGGGTACGTTCAAAATTTGGTAATTCAGTCACTTTAATTTCGGCAACATCAATGACTCGGTAAAGCCCGGCTGAGGGTATTCCTTGAAATGTTGCAACCTCACCGGTTGGGCTGAAGACGCCAACAAACCATTGATTAGCCAACCAAAATAATCCTCCGGCAATACCAACCGTCATAACTAAAACTGTAGAAAGCACAGGAATTAACCGACTGCGTTTTTTTACTTCATAAAAAATTTCGGTTGGGTTTAGTTTGTCTAACTTTTCCACGGGGAACAAAACTTCTGGCAGTCGTGCTTGATTACCAACATCTGCTGCTGCGCCAATAATGACTGGATCAACTTCCATATTGTCTGCAACAATGTCAGCAACTATTACGGTCACATTATCTGGTGCTCCAGCTGCAATTGCACTATCAATTAATTCAGTAACTGAACTAGTTAAGTCTGTTGCACTCAGCGCGATACGTATTTCTTCTTCGGCAACTACGCCGCAAAGACCGTCACTACACAGCAGTAGCCGGTCACCAACTTTGGCTTCGCGAACAGAAAGATCGACGTCTACCGCATGAATGCCATCGATGGCACGCATCATTAAATTTCGCCGTGGATGTACCGCAGCCTGCTCTTTAGTTATCTCACCGGCGTCGACTAAAGTCTGCACAAAAGTATGGTCTTTGGTGATTTGTTGAAAATCTCCATCGCGAAGTAAGTAGGCACGTGAATCGCCTACGTGTGCAACGGCCATTCGCTCGCCTCTAATCGCAACTGCAGTCATTGTGGTGCCCATGCCAGTTAACTCACGATTTGCTGAAACAACATCAGCTATATATTCGCCAGCAGTAATTACTGCATCAGATAAATGTGCCAAAACTTCATCGGCTTGTGTTGCTAACTTGGCTGCATTAACTACGCTGGCAACCGTTGCCGCACTTGCTAATTCACCAGCTTCATGTCCGCCCATACCATCGGCAACGACAGCAATATCAACTGAGGCGTAACCACTATCTTCGTTGTTTCGTCGAACTAATCCAATTTCAGAACGACCGGCAAAACGAAGTGCCAAGTTCGTCATGAACGAAGTTCCATACTTGTGCGCCCAATACGAAGTGTCATCCGAGGGCGTAACACAGTTGGTGCATTGACTCGATCGCGATCGACATAGGTGCCATTTGTTGAACCTAAATCTTCAATAACCCACTGCTTGCCACTAGGCGATAGTCGCGCGTGATATGTACTAACAAAGTCATCATCTAAAACAATTGTTGAATCTGCAGCTCGGCCAATTGTGATTGGAGTTATGCCAAGCGGAATAACAGTCCCTTCAAGGGCACCTTCAGTTATCACAATGTTGTTTGGAGATTTTCTGGTGCGAAGAGTAGGTCGAACACTTGGGCGAGTTGAACTACGAGCTGGAGTTAACGGTTTTGCATCGCGAGGTGCTTGTAAGTCTCGACGTAAAACACCTACGACCGAAATAACAAACCACCAAAGCGCAACCAAAAAACCAATTCGAGCAATAGTTACTAATAATTCAGACATAGTTATCTGCTCTTATAAGTAAAAGTTGTGTTACCCAATTTGATAATTGAACCGTCTTGTAGCACTGCTTCAGAAATACGTTGCCCATCAACAGTTGTTCCATTAGTTGAACCAAGATCTCGCACAACCACCTGTGAACCAAGAACTATTGCACAATGTAATCGGCTAGCTCCGCTGTCAGCTATTTGAATGTCAGCGTCAACACCACGACCAATATTTGTAACTGATTTTGTTAGCGGATATTCATTTCCAGAAATATCAGTCAAGCGTGGAATTTCTCTGGCACTCATTGCGGCAACGGGAATTTGTGAGTTCATGGCGGATTGGCTAGAACTTGGGGTTACCAAATTTGAAGGGGCTTGGCTGGCACTTTTAATTCGAAATACCCCAGTTTCAAATACCGGATCTAGTCCAAAAGAGATCTCAACTCGATGCAAAACTTGGTATCGCTGCTCAGAAATATAGTTATTAGCTAATTGAGTCAACTCAGAAACTAATGTTCCAAAGTATGGAGCGAGTCGATCGTAATCAGCTTGACTCAATTCAATAACGAATGCATTAGGCACCATCATCTGACCGGCCAAATTTTCTGCCCGGGTGTCTATTTCTTGTTGTAGCGCAGCGCCAAGTTCAACTGGTTGAACTTCTGACTTAAAAGCTTTGGAAAAAGAGCCGTTAACAATGCGATCTAGCCGTTGTTCAAGGTTGTCTAGTAAACCCATCCTCTAACTCCAATCGCTAATTTGCTCAATTAATCTAAGTTTACTTGGGCAATCGACAAGGCATTTGCTTTGAATTAGTAAGGATTTAACCGATTAAATTGCCAGATTGTTGTTTTGTGCAGGTTTAAACATTCGAACTATTAATGTCGAAGCAACAATCGAAACAACAACAACCATCAAGACAGCAGTGAATTGAATTTCGCTAATTAGTCCTTTTGCCAATGCCGCACTTCCGAGCACAAATGAAAACTCACCAAGCTGACTTAAACCCACTGCAAGTTGTGCAGGTCTGGCATTAACTCTACTGAATTTTGTAAGTAAAAAGGCTGGCAATGTTTTTCCAACTATCAGTAAAAAAATAATTGCCAGCGCGAATGGAATCGATTGATCTAAATTCTTGAAGGAAATCAAACTACCCATTACAACAAAAAATAAAACTGCGAATAAATCTCGGAAAGGAAGTAAAACTCTTCGCACTTCATCAGTTTCACGGCCTTGGTTTAATGCTAAGCCAGCTACGAATGCAGCCAGTGCCATTGGAATTCCGAAAACAACTG
>JACCDX011286145.1_pt1 | contig 29757 bp, 48 predicted proteins | sample 7449681 | NCBI WGS metagenome assembly JACCDX01 (sample SAMN15323450, study PRJNA562643) | freshwater metagenome | isolation source: river surface water | place: USA:Blue River Watershed | collected 2017-08-18
AAGTTTATAAGTCTTTGTAGAGGACATCTTATTGCTTGATAGGGTTAGCAGTTCTTGTTTGAGCCTTTCTTCTCTTCTTACCCATTGCACAACCATTTCTAATTGTGACTCGGCTTTTTTTAGTGTTTGATTCATTGTTTACGTGTTTTAACTTTTACTAACTCACCATCACGTGACTCTGCTAAGTAGCGACTTGCAATTTTCATGGCTTCCTTTTTAGAGTAACATGCGATAACTCTTGATTCGATTTCATTTCCTTGACCATCTTGGAAAGAAAATAAGTAGTTTGATTCTTGCGTTTTCATATTGTTTAATTTTTCGTTGTTGATTACCTTACAAATGTACATAACTATTTTAAATAAACAAGAGTTATCCACATAAACAATTAAAACTTTTTTGTAACTGCTTGATTATTAACGACAAAACCCCCTAAAATAATTTAGAGGGTTTCCTTACCTAAGCGAAAAATTAAACGTCTTGTGGATTTTTGGCGTTGTAAATATAGTTAAATTGGATTGATAAATCCGATTAATCTCAAACCTTTATCAGCTTTCCAATTATATGATCGTTTTTTCATTGCTACTTTAATACCTTCACGACCGCCTTTATCGTTTGTGTTACCTTCAATAGTTACAAAGTGATCATTATGCACTTCTATAACTATTCCTATATGACCAGTCCATTGAAGTTGACCATTAACTACAGAGCGCCATACAACCAATGCTCCGGCTTCCGGTTTAGTTACTCCTTTACGGCCTGCCTTTTCATAATTTTGGTATGTCTTAAAAGCTGAGGCGCTAAATGGTTTAACATCTTCACCTGCTTCCTTCCAAACAAGTTCTGAGAAATAAGCACACCATGCTTGGCCTGCGGAAAAGCCTACTTCTTTCATCTTCTTGTCAAAGTCCTTGTTTTTAAAGCCTTTGTTTCCGCTTATTTCTTCTTGTCCTAAATAGGACTTCGCTACTTCTACTATGCTCATAATCCGAATCTTTCTTTTTCTACAAAGTTATTAAGTAAACACCATTCGTAAAGGTCTTTAGGACTCATTCTAAAATTCTCTTTAGCATTCCATACCCATGCAACAAATTCCGAGCAATACATGCGTTGACCTTCATCTTGTATCTTCTTCCATTGGCCTGTAAGCAGTTCGATTGGTTGTTTAACTATTAGACCTTCAAAATCATAAGCTGTATGTCCGACTTTTGATAGTGCCTTTACAGCTAATTCTTTTTCGTTGTAGTCGCTTATTTGCCTATGTACTATATAATCATAGTTATAAGTCTTTTTCCATTCCTCAAAAGGTCTTAAATTAACTCCGTCTTTTTGCGCATCTATTATATAAGGTTGTCCCCAACACTCCACGAATAATGCAGAGTGTGAGAACTGAGACCTTGTAAAGGCTTTAATAAGTTTAGGAATTAATCTCTTGCCCGAACAATGTAATATGTCGCCTGTCTTAAGCATTTTCTATTTCTGTTACAAGTGCATCAATCAATGCTGAATCTACTTCTGAGTAGTCTACTCTAAATCTATTTCCTTGATTATCTGAATAGTCTACAAAAAGACCATTAAAAACATTGATAGTACGATAATCTAAACCTGCGTTGTTATCTACAGGTTTTAAAGAATAAATGTTATCTACTACAGGTTGAACACCTGAAAGTTCAGCAGATGCTACCTTTTTGTTTTCTGTATCGGATATTACTTGAGTTTCTCCGTACCCGAATATATGTAATGTGTTAAATGCCATGATTTAAAATTATGCGTAAATAACTTCTGTTGTTTCAATTACAGCAGTCCATTGTATGTTTGTTGCTGCTGCACCTGTTACTTGTACTCTCAAACCTCCGTTAGTGGTATCTGCTGCAAGTGTTGGTGTACCCCAAGCAGGTGTATTTTGTACTAATGTAACGTTTGACACGTTCAATGTTGTAGCTGCTGCATTAGCACCTCGTACTATGAATCCATCAACATCCCAAACAGCTGCGTTTACACTACCTGATTGTTTACCTACAATGCTACCTTTAAATCTGTATGCCGATTGATTAGATAAAATTACTTGGTTGTTAGTAGATGCTGCGCTTGAATTGGTTGTTAATGTTGTAGCTGTTGCATCTGTTGTTCTTTCTCTTAGAATAAATTTAGATGCTTGTGAATCTCCAGCAGTTCCTTCTATTCCACTAGCATATACTTGTCTTCCCCAAACTCCAAAAGTATGTGATTCTCTTCCTAATGCTACTGAGTGATTGCCATTAGCAATGCACAAATAACCAGTAGCAAAAGCAAAATTAGCTGATGCTGTAGCTCCTTGCCCTGCAAATGACACATCTCCTGAAGCCGTACTATTGGATGAGCCATACCCACCCAATGCAAATGCACCTCCACCACTTGCTACACCATTGACACCAATAGACAACGCTTGCACACCACTTGCAGAACCTTGCGCCATTGCCAAGCTATTTGTTCCACTTGCTGTAGCATTACCACCAATAGCAACAGCTGACTGAGCAGATGCAGTTGCTCCAGTTCCTACAACAAAAGTATAATTTCCGCTTGCTACTTGAGATGCTGCTGTTCTATAAAATTGTAAATCAACAGCATATTGACCTCTTTTATTTCCTCCTGTAGTAGTATTGTCAGGAACTGCTAATGTAAATGCTCCACTTCCTTTTGGTACAATAGCTACATCTGCATTAGTTGTACTTCCTGCTGCTGTTAAACTATCTACATATACCGTGTTATTTGGTGAAGTAGTTGCTTCTGCTTCTGTGAATTTAGTTAATCCACCTGCTGCAGGAGCTGCCCATGTACCATCACCACGTAAAAAAGTTGTTGTGTTATTTGGTGCTTTAGGCACAAATCCGTGTTTTGTTGTGCTAACGTTATTTGTTGTAATATCACTTAGAGAAAGATCAGAATCTTTAACTGTATCGTATGCTCCAGTTCCATCCAAAAATTGTGTAGCATCATTCGGTGCTTTAGGTGCAAAACCATGCTTAGACGTGCTTACATCGTTTGTAGTGATGTCTGTCGTTGTTAGGTTAGCATCTGTTACCAATGCTTTAATATTTGCTCCTGTAACACTCTTAGAAGTGTATGTACCACCACCTGCACTTTCTGATATTGCGACCAAGTCCGTGTCTGCAATGGTAGCTGCTTTTGCTGTTAAGTCGCTAAACTTTTTTTCTGCCATTTTTTATTATTTATCGTTCGTCAATTGTATCTCCCCACCATGTGGTATCGTAAACTTCTCCCCATCCTGCAAGGTCAACGCTTGCTGATTGAGTGATTAGAAAATCATCACTTTCTGTTTCTAATAAAAAAGTTGATGACTCATCTTTAAAGTTATCACCTTCTTCATTCGCCTTCCCATAACCAATAAGGTTACTTACTGCTGATCCCCATCCAATGCTATTTGCCATCTTTAATCGTGCTTAAAAAGATTTGCAATTTAATTATATTCTCTTGCTTAGGTTTGTACGCCATATCTATATAAACCACCCTATGTTATTATTGTTACTATCGGGAAATACATCCCCTGCTCCGTTTGAGTTATACTCAGGAAAATCAATGCTATTATTACCTAAGAAATCAAGCAGTCTTTCCGTGTATTGTTGTGCTAATATTCTTTCTTTAGATATAAGGCTGTCAATCTCTTCTTTAGTCGCTGTGTCAGAGTTTTCGCTGTTATGCCTGTAAACGCCTTTATTTGAGATTGTATAAGCTGTATTAGGTAATAACTCAACCATTGCGTAATGGATTAAACAAGGCTTTACATAGTCTACTAATAAAGTCTTATAGTCAGCATTACCAACATCGTCAACATCACCGTTAACTATCAATGTCTTTAGCTTATTGAAAAGCTGTGTACCTAAATAGTTTTGGATATGAATATCCTGCGCTATTTTGATGCAAAACATGAACTTGTCAGGGTCTAAATTGCCGTTTAGCGCTGTGAATTTAACTAAGTCGTTACGTGTTATGAGTAGTGCTTCCATGTTTATTTAGGTAAAAATCCTTGGTTTGGCATATCTATTGGTCTTTGATATACTTTCTTGTCGTTTACAGGTGCTATATATCCCTCTTTTCGTTGTTGTGCAGGTGTTACAGTCTTAGCCAAAGGCGAAGTTAAATCTGTTCCTTTTCTTCTATATGTTTCACGCTGCCAAGCATGATGGCATGCACCACCTCCTTTATATAACCAAATCGAATATTTGTCAGAACCTTTTGGACCAAAACCTTCATTTACTATTTGGTCCTCCATTGCTATAATATCCTCTTTACGATACAGCTTGTTTGCTTTAATCATTGCCTTACAGAAAGGTCTTGACTTATCACTTATTTCGCCAATGTATCTGTATCGTGTTCTAAACACTTCGTTATCTTGTTCTGAGTTTCTTTTTGCGTATGCTGTACCTGTTTTAACAAGGTTTAGTATTCGACTAAGTAAAGTTGGCTTATTTATGCTATCAATCAGTTTATCATAGTCCTCCTCCATGTCATAGTCAACAATACGTGAATCAATCAATTCCCATTGGTCCAAGTCAATATCCTCTCCGTATTGGTCCACATCTAATTTATCAATGGCACTAAGTTGCACTCCAGTTTCTTCAATTACTTGCTCTTCTGTTTGTGCATTTTCAAGGTCTGTAAATTCTAAAGGCTGTAATGTCTTAAAGAATAGGTTTAAACTAATTCCGTTGTACGCTAAAATCTTATCAAACGCATCAATTAAAATTTCTTGGATTGGTTTAATAACCATATTATCGAATAGAATTGAACTATTCTTTAACTCATCAGCGTTTGAACTGAATCCATTTGTCGAAGCAATACCAAATAATAATGGAGATGTAACGTTATGCGCTAACATTAATTTACGCATACACTCATCACTTAGGTACTGATATTGTTCCGCAGCATCGTTTAAAGGAATATCGTCAACCGTTGTTTTCTCTGTTTCATTGTTATTGAACGCAACGATCACTTTTTGACCTCGTGATCCTGTTAGCTTCCCTAATACCTTAGAACTAATGATTTGCTGTTGTTCTTCGGAAGGGATCCCCCCATTAAAGTTAACTACCTTCGTGCCAGAGAAACCATTTTGCACCTCATTGCACAAATAATCTGCAATTTCTTCCTCAAGTGTTGCATAAGGTAACGCACCTAAATAGTCAGGATAAGCGTAATACTTCATACCTACGCTATAAGGCATGATGTAAATTATTTCTATTTGCTCTTGTGAATACCCGAATGCAGGTATACGTTTAGGTGCATACTTTTTTACATCACTCCAATTGTCCGAGTAGTAATAGCCTTCAATCTCGCCATCCTTATTGCACTTTTCCGCACGTATTAGGTTAACAGGAATATGATATACCTTCTGTATTTTTTTGCGGTCTTTAGTGTAATGTATTTGCATGGCAGCATTACCTAACATCTTAAAGTCTTTAACTACTTTTCGTATATCTTCCTTGTTGAGCATTGCCATCATTTGCGCATACTCATTCGGTTTACGTGATGCATCAGTAGCACTTAACCCTTTACCATAAACTAACCTCGAAATGTTGTTTATAATGGCATTATTTGTTGGGCTGTTCGTGTACCTGTCTATTAAAAAACTGAAATAGTCGTTACCTTCGCCATACTCAACCCATTCGTCACGTTTAGACTCTTGGATCGTTGGCGTTTCATAAGCAGCCAAGTTTAAAATGTGTACGTTACTCATATATGATAAAATCGTTATTGCTGGTATAATTAATGTATTGCCCTGTATTCAAGGAGTAGGTAGGTATAGATTGATTCGTGCAGAAAATTTTGTCTTTAAATAAGTCGACTGATCCATCTTTTACCACCAAAGAGTAGAATCTATTTTCTACAAGCGTAAAAACCGCTGTAATCGTATCGTAATAGTCTCCCTGCGTACTTGTGAAAGTAGTTATTGTTTGAACGTCACCTGTCTGTTCATCCGTTATAACAAGCGTATCATATCCTCCTGATCGTGGAATGAAATTAATAGTCTGACTTGATGCACTTTCCTGAAGTATAATCATAACTATTAAACTTGCTTACCTATATTTTGTTTCATAAAAAAAGGGAGTTGTTACACTCCCCTCTTTCGATAACCTATATTAAACTATGAAGTTACAATAGTTGCTGAACTAAACAAAGTTGCTAAACCTGCATCTGTCGAACAGTTCAAGAAGTTAGCAGGGATGTTCTCTTGAGCAGTAAATGTCAATCCGTAACCATTCATGTCACCCATTTGAACACCGCTTGAAATAGTACCAGCAGTTAAGTCTGCACCTCTTTCAAGACCCATCAAAAAGTATTGGTTAGAACGGGTCTTAACCACGATGTGAGGACGTCCATAAGCCAATAATTTAACTGTCTTGTGAGTTGCAGCATCCTGCTTTTTCAATTGGATAGTCAATGTTTGTTCTACAAAAGTAGTTCCATTTTCTCTTGAAGAATTAATTGCTTGCTCAAATGAGTTAGCACCTTTCAATTCATACTTGTAAAGGTTAGAAACTCCGTTGATGTCGTCAATTTGATCCGTGTTCGTCACGTTGTACGTTACGTCCGTTTCAGCGTTATAATCGCCATAGTTGATAAAGAAAATCGCATCAAGTCCCGATACTGAATCCTTACATTGTTCTAATCTTCCGTTTGCTATATCACAGCTCATATCTTAAAAATTTAAATTGTTTATATAAAAAAAGGTGGTGTTTGTTGCACCACCCTTTCGTTAGTTATAGTTGATATTAGTTAGCAGAGTTCGTAATTCCGTATACCACACAATCTTCTGCAAATCCGTATTTCGCATCAGCTGTGAAACGCATGATTACACGAACATTTTGTGAACCATCCAAGTCAGCCATATCCAATACTTTAACTTCGTTCATGTCATTTAATAGACCTGTCGCAAAGTGTAAGTTAGAAGTTGGAGTAGCCCATGCAGTGTTAGCAGCAAGACCATTAGCCATGAATACAGGTACACCATCAAACATCAATTCACCCAATGCTTGGTTTGTTCCTTTGTTGTCATAACCTGCAGATCCTACGCCCGATGCGCCAAAACCGCCCAACGCTCTAACGTATGCCTTATAGATGTTTTGAGAAACATAAAGTTTCAAGTCAGGCTGTCCGTATAAACGTGCAGGGATAGCATCTACTAATTTACCTAACTCAGTAATAACGTTAGAAGCAGTTACAGTAGTTCCTGCAACCTCTTGTGCAGATGGTAAAGCAGCATCAGCAGCAATTTGTGTAGATAAACCTGCGAATTGACCTGCAGTTGCATTAACACCTGTCCAAATAGTTGATTCCATTGCAGAAGCTACTTTCTCAGCTACGTGTGCGATTAAGAAATCAGAGAAAGATTTAGGCATTACATCGAATGCACCGAATCCCATCTCAGCTGCTTGCCATGTTGAATGGAAATCTTTTTTACAAAGTTGTAAGTTAACTTGGAACTCTTCAGGGTTTAATACTTTCTCAGTTAAAGTAACAGTTGAAGTAGCATCGAAGTCGCACGTGGAGTTTTTGATTATCTCATCAGTTGCTAATCGCTGAATTACCTGCTTAAATTTAATATTGGGATGGATAGTTAAACCTCCCTTTTCTAATGTTGGTGCAGACAATAAAGCTGCAGCAATGTACTTACCTGCAAACTCGCCAGCGTAAGTAGTTGTAATTGATGTTGTTGTTGCCATTTTATTAATTTAAAAGATTAATTACTTATTTAGTTTTTCTAAGATTGCATCCATTGTTGAACGTGGACGTTTAGAAGCGAATTTGAATCCTTCTACTTCGTTAGTTCTCTCTGGATTAAATGTGATTGGTTTTACTTCTTCAAGTTCAACCTCTGTTGTAGTAGTTGCAGTTGTTTCTTCAGTAACTTCAGCAGTAACTTCTTTAGGAGTAGTTGCGCTAAGCGTTTCCAATTTAGCTTTGAGTTCTTCATTTTCTGATTTTAGTTTTTCCATCTCAGCAAAGAAAGTCTCCTTGATGATAGACTCAACTGTCTTCTTAGCAGTTGGTGCAACCTCTGCTTCTGCTTCTACTTCAACCTCAACTTGTGGCTCAGCTTCTACTTCTGGCATTTCTTCTTTAACCTCTGCTTCTTTAATCTCAGCAATGATTCCTTCTTGTTGTACTACAAGGATTTTTCCGTCCTCAAGTTCATACTCTCCAATAGGTAAAGCGATTTTTTGATCTTCAGCTAAAACAAATACTTCTGCACCTGCTTCAAACATTTCAGCTTCTAACACGGTAACACCGTCTGATAGTTTCATTGTAGCCAATTTCACTTCCATTCCTAAAAGAGTTTTGACTTGATTTACTATTTCTTTTGCGTTCATACTATTTTTCTTTTAAAAACTTAACCTTTTTTTATCTGTTACATTTTTAGTTGCTCACGCTTATGATTGTGCGTGGTTCATTCGTGTTTGTAACGTTTGATACTCCTTGTCCCTCAGTAGCACCTACACCTTGTTGTGATAGTTCACCCTGACAACATTCTTTAGAATAAGTCCCGTCTTTACATAGGCATCCACGATTACCGCCTACCGGACTTGTTGTTTTTCTTTTAGCCATATTTATTGAATTAAAATGTTTCCTATTTGATTTGTAAATGACTTAAACTTGTTATAATCAATCAAGCTGTCATTCTCTTGTTTTACAAAGTCTAAACCTATGTAAGCCACAAAGTTGCCATCCTTGAAATAAGGTGCTATTATTACGGATTTTATACCTTGTCTCTGTAGCTGTAGTTTAGTTGTGTGTTCTTCTATATCATTTATATTCGAGTAATTCATTCGTTCTAACATTATCTCCTGGAGAAACATTGGATAAATACTCACAGGCAAATTCTGTAGCCAATACGCTTCTGAACTAATACCTTTAGCGCATACCTCAAATGTCATGCTTTGATGGTTTCTATGTGTGCCATCGTAATATTTAATTGTGTTGTGAAACTGAAAGATATAAGCTCTATCCGCTTGGTAACTCAACATCAAATCGTTCAACATCTGTTGTATCATTACGTTGTTACGGATGTCTGTTTGTATCTCATCCTTTGGTTTAGGTTGCTTTATTTTATATGTTACTACCTCTGTTACCGCTGACTGATAGATGTACGCTATAAAGCCTATTAAAATGATGATTAAAGCAATTGTCCGTGTTTTTCTTAGCTGTTCAAGAATGGCACTAAAATAATTCATAGCGTATAGTTGTTTCTAATTTCTAATGGCACATTATCCATAGCTTGAAATACTGCGAATAATAATGGTGTTTGTTCTGTGATAAAGTCTGATATTAATGTAGGTGTAATGTCTGCTGTGTTTACAACCTTTCTGCTGTCTACGTAGTGACATATCTCCATCACGTTAGGCTTAACTATTAAATTAGTTTGTTCAAAGTTAAGTTCTTCCTGTATGCACTCTAAAGTAAATGTTTCCATGTTATAATGAATATACTCCTAATAAACTTAAATCGAATTGTCCGCTATTTGTTACCGCTGCACCCATACAACGTGATGCACAAAAGTTAAGTCCTTGTGTATCTAATGGCAGGTTAGTTGAAATAACACCTTCTGCAACTTCATCTAATTCGTTGTTTGTTACTCGGTAAATTACATCCGTTGAACTATTTCCGTTGTAAAGTTCTATTGAATAAGTTGTTGTCATTGCTGCACCTGCTGTTCTGTTTGCAGGAAAGTTACTTCCTAAGTCAACCTTAGTACAAGTTCCTGATCCATCGTTGTGGAATATTTGCAAGTTAGAATCAGCAGCATCCGAACCTACTCCAATAACATTAAGCATTGAAGCAACCGTTGTGGTATCGTTATACGTTAAATCAGTAGTTTGACCAATCATGCCGTAGAATTGTCGACATCCACTTCCAAATGCTGTATCACTGATATACACCTCGCAAACATATCTCCAACCGCCACCCATATACCAAAGCAATGCAGAGCCTCTTGTGCCTGTATACCTTCCTGTACTAACTACCGATGCATAGAAACCTTTACGAATTTGTTTAGTTGCAAAATTTGTGGAAGCTACTGAACGTGCAATTGTGGATCCTGTTGTTGCTATGGTTACACCTCCAGATGTTGTTTCCGTAGTTGAGTTGTTCGCATACATTACACCTCGCATCTGTTCGTGTGCAGTTACCGCAGGCATTAAACCACCACTTGGTAAATTAACCCATAACCCTGTACCTACGTTATAACTTAACACGTCACCTTGTAATGGAGAAGTTATTTGTACATTATGTAACTCGTCTATCTCATAACCATTTTGAATAGCTACTACTATCTTTCCATTTGATGGATGAGCATAAGCCACATATCCAATAAAAACAGAATTAGCAGGTTTTGCAGGTGGTGTTGTCGCTACCATTCCACCCGATGTTGAACTTAACCAAAGTGTGTTACCGTCTGCGAATGCACTTGTATCTACATCTTGGAATAATCCCGATACAATTATATCTCCGTTGCTATTGTTTGCAATTGCCTCTAATGTTAGACCGATAGTTTTTGATGAGGTAGCTTCCGTGTCTGCATCGGCTAATGTGATTGTAGGTAGCTGACCCGTTGCACCACTTATATAAACAACTGAACGTTTTGGAATAGTTGAACCTGTAGTATTTCTTACATGTAGCACTTCTTTTGCTGCACTATCAACTATACCATCGTTGTCGGCATCATAAACAGATTTTAACATGTCGCCTTGAGTAGCTGAGTTAACCCATTGTGAGCCGTTATATGTTAAGACTTGGTTTGTAGTTGAACCACTTAAAACAACATCAGTTAGGTTGTCTAAACTTGGTGTTATGTATGAACTTCCTTTTGCGCTATTCTGTGCCATTATGTTGTGTAAAATAGGTTATAAGATAGGTTTGCATTGCCTGAGTAAACAGAAACGATGTCCGTGTTTTTCAAGACCACACCACCTGTTAAAATAAATGTGTCATTTGCATCAATCGGAAGGTCATAATACAAATAATGCGAATCGTCTATTGCTGCTCCTAATGGTCTTACAGCTACTCTAAATGTAGTTGCAGTTGCACCAAGGTTGCAAATAGAAATAGAGCTAATAACGCAGTCCGCTGCCGCTGTATATAATGTGCTTAGTGTTGTTGCACTTGGTTTTAATCTTGCGTTGCCTAACATCCTTGAAATAGAAATACGGTTTTATAATCTGTCGTTGTAGTTACTACTAAATCACTTTCTAATTGCGTTAATAGGTCTGCATACGTTATACTTTGTGCTGTATCCGTGTTGTTATCGTAATACAAAAAGTCTGTATTGCTTATTGACGTTGTCTCTGTGTGACGTATGTAGTATGGTATTTTATCCATTTTTCAAACTTTCAAGTTTACGTTGCGCCCATTCAACACCTTCGTCACCGCCCCATGCTAACCACATTAAGCGACCACATCCATCTCCTAATTCCTTTTGGGAGTTTTGTCTGTGTCTTTCAAACGCTGCCATTCTCGCAATTGTTTCTTCTGAGATAGGCTCTTGGTTTGCAAGTTGGTTTGCTCTTTGCTTACCTACCGCAGTACCACAACCGCCCCATCCATTTTCTTCTGCCCATCTAAGCGCTATCTTAGCGTTCTCAACAGCTTGTTTAGGATAGTCTGTATATGATCTTAACTCTTGGCGTTCAGCATCTACAATGATCTTTCTAATTGCCTCAAGTAATACCTCATTTTCGTCTTGGAAACTCATCTCTAACTTATCAGCAAAATAACCCTCAATAGAAAAGCCTTTTACCTTACCCTCTTTGACATCATTCCAAACATCATCGTTGTTCACCTTCATTGAAATCATCCAAGTTCCAACAGGTAAATCAAATCCGTACTTTTTTGACTTGTCATGTTGCTCATCTTCAATAATCCAACTTTCAACCACACTCATTCCGTTCAACTTGTCCTTGTGTTCGTATGTAGCATTGTTTTGGTTAGACTTCATCAAGAATAACTCCGATGCTTTGCGGACCGTTTTTTCGGAGAAATAGATATAGTATTCTTCGTCTTTTTCGTTACGTCTGTATATATGCTTGTTTGGGATTAAAGCTGCACCCATTAATAAACGCTTTTCTTCGTCTATTTCTTTGAGTGTTACTTCATGTCTTTTCAATGCAATGAAGTTTTCTTGTATTGCAGGATTTTGAACTACGCTTACCGCATCAATTCCGCTTAGAGAGTCCTCTTCATTAATAACAAGTTCGATGATCTTATTCATACTTTCTAAACTTAAATGTTAGCCAAATGTTGCATAAGTTACTTTCTGATTATCTAAGGCTTGTTGTGTAGTAACCTCTGCACCAACTACATATGCCTTGATTGGTTCGTTTAACCCTGCTAATGGGTTTGCGCCTGCATTACCTACTATATTAAAGTTTGCAGGTGTTGGTGATGCTCCTTCTGCTCCACCGCCTCCACCACCTCCAGCAGGTGAGTTTTGACCTGATGGCGCTGAACCTCCTCCTAATGATTGTAATGCTTTAGCTGTTGATGCTATGTTGGCTGCAATACCTATACCTGCTGCAATGTTATTTCTCGCAATTACAGGAATAGCAGAGATACCACTTGATGCAATTGCTTGAGGTGTTGCCAAAGCTGCGGCATTTGCTACTTGTGTGTTTACAATAATCTTCGCAATACCAAGCGCACTTTCTGCTATCATTGCTGCCTTTTGAAATTTCTTGTTGTCATCAAATACATCTTTTAATACACCGATAGCATTTAATGCCATATCTATATCTTGATTCTGTAATTCCTTTTTCTGCTCGAATAATGCTCTTTGTGTTTCAAGTTCTTTGTCTGCTGCTTCCTTGTCTTTGGCTTCTTTCTCTTTTCTATACTTGTCTTGAATAGCTGCGATGTCATATTTCAAACCTTCTTCCAGTTGCTTTTCAAGTTCTGCATTTTCTGATGCAGCCGCAAATTTTTCGTCATATGCCGCTACTAAATCAGCAATCTCTTTTTCTTGAGCATCTTGTATTAGTTCACGTTGAAGCTGATCGTATTCGTCTTGTTTTTTTATCCTTTCTTCATTCGCTTTGTCACGTAAATCTTGAGCCTCTTTTAACTTTCTTTCTTCTTCGGTTAAATTCTTTTCTTCTTCTTGTTGGCGTTTTTCTCTTTCTGCTTTAGCTTTATCCGCTGCTTCTTGTGCGAGTTTTTTCTTTTCTTCTGCTGCTTGTTTATCTATATCCTTAACCGCCAACTGATAACCTGCAAGTTCATTCTTTAAAGCCATCAATGTTCTTTTCTGCTCGGCTATAGCTTTAAGTCCTTCTGTTTCTACCTGTTTAGGATCAAATACAAGTGATGCTGTCCAATTTGTAAGTTTATCAGCTAAGTTCCAATCCTTACCTAAGAACGATCCTATACCATCAACAGTCTTTAAAATTAATTGTAGTGGTGCAGTAACAAACTGAATAATACCTTTTAATATTTCTTTGTTCCTTTTTTCCGCCTCTATCTGGGATTTTAAAGTAATCTCTTGGTTATTTATAGAGACCTCTAAGGCTTTAATTTGCTGTTCTGTTTGCTTTATCTTTAATTGTAGAATTTGCTTTTCGGATAAACCTTGTTGTTTTAATATATTTTCTTGACCATTTAATGCATCCTTTTTTTGGTTTTGTAGCTTTACATTAGCTTCACTTTGTACATTTAACTTCTGTTGTTCACCACTTACACCTGACATTGCAGATTTGATGTCGTCCCAATAAGAAATAACAAGTGCTAACCCTGTAATAATCAAACCAAGACCCGTAGCCATAAATGCTTTACTTGCTGTGGTCATGTCGCTAAAGGCATTCTTAACTACCGCACCAAGTTGTTTAAACGAATCTCTTGCTTCTAAAGCACCCTGCAAGCCTTGAGATAAAGCCATGGCACTTTGAACCTTCAACATTGTTTCTTGCAGTGCTTCACCCTCAACGCCAACTAATCCCATTACACCCTCGAATGCTTGGAATCCATTTAATACCCCACCAATAGATGAAGATAATGCGTTGAATTTAGCATCGGGATTGAACGCATCTGTTAAGGCTTTAGCATCTCCGATAGCATCCTTTAACTCAGCAGCTTTCTTGGCAGCATTAACAGCCTCTCTTGATGTAGCACCAAACTTTTCTGATAAAGCGTTTACCTCATTTTGTGCTTCCCTTAATTGTTGTTTTAAGGATTTTACATTGTCCTTAATCTCAACGTCTATTTCTACCTTTTCAGCCATTTGTCAAACCTTTACTTTTAAACTCTCGTTTAGCTTGTTTGTATCCTTCCTTTATTGTCTTGGGGATTTTATACTTACCCTTGGCAATCTCGATATATTCGTGTTTCGCTAAATGCTCGTCCAATTGGAGCATGTCAATTATATTTTTTATCATCCTGCTTGAGTTATTATAAAGTCGTAAGTATTTGTGTCTCCGTTTTGATAGGTTTCTGTTACTGTTATAGCGTGACTCACAGCGTTACCCTCTTCACTTCGTATGTTTAGATAGTCTTCAAAAATAAAGTCCTCAGAAGCCTCTGTAATGAACGTATCTATTTCGTCCGTGTTTGGGTCGAACACCATTAATATCTGCTCATCTTCCGTAAATGTGCTTGGTGTTGTAGTCACTCCTGTAGGTGCTGAAAGACTTACACTTGATGCACCATTAGGTAAAGCCCAAGGATAAGTAATTTCGCCTCCATCTCTTGGTACTACTATTCGTGGTTGTCTTGGTTTAACTTCCCTAAAATCCAACATCAAAACAAAGTCTACTTCTCCAGTAGTTAAGTTGGACTTCATTTCGTTTATGATGTACCGCTTATCCCTAATTACGATTCTATCGTTTAGTTTTAATCGTGTTAACTTAGTGACAGGAAGAATCATTTTAACGTACACCAAACGATTTTTAGCTTGGTATAAATTAAGAATGTAAGGTGAGTAGTATTCTTGATATATACCCCTTGGTATGTTTACTTCTAATAGACTTGAAATGTCATTACCAAAGTTTAAAGAAAGGTTGTCAAAGTTATAATACAAGTCTTGACCAAATGGCATGTAATTACTTATAGTAGCTGTTGTAGTACCATTGTCTAACTTAAATGAACACGCTTGTTGCTCATACATATACAACAACATTGGTTTCGGTATGTAGGGCTTGTAGTCATTTGGTTCTAAGCAATAACCCACTTGTAAGTTTGTGCCTGTGAATTTTTTATGTAGTAAGTTTTCAAATGGGACTTTAACTACGTACTCTTCACCATCGTAATCATAAGCCTGCTCTAATGATCCGTAATCTCGGTTAAACAATTCTTTAAACTGAACGTTCATAAATGACTTAGACTCTTCGTGTTCATAGCTTATTCTCTTGAATAATTTTACACGCTCGTAATCTATTGAATCCGTGATTGTGTATTTCGTGAAGTCTACTATCTCACCAGATCCGTACCACTCTTCAAGTGTTTGAAGTTTAAATGTATAAGGGCTTAAACCATAACATGTTAAGTTGAACTCCTTTAGTATACCTGCCATGAAATCTTTAACCAACATATCAGGCATGTTCTTAGCGATGTTCAAATCAGCGGATAAAGATTGAATTTCACCCTGTGACGTGTACTGCTCTATTGTATCATTTGCTGATGGATCGTAAAAGTAGGTGTTTATGATGTAGTTTACAGCAACTCTAATATCCATTGTATTACTTGCTCTTACCTTAAACTGATAGCTATATGTATCATTAGCTTGTAGGTATAAGTCATCAATAGTTAACCAAATCGAAGTACCTGTTCCTTTGACCGTAGTATAAAGTAAGTTGTTGCGATATACGTCAACATACCATTCAGTTGGTGAACCTACAGACGCATGAGTTATTTTTATTTGTACAGTATGTTGCTGTGTTGCTGCACCTGTAGTATTAAATCCAACTACATTTAATTTGTCATTGGAAACATCAAAATAATCACTTGCACCTGCATTCACTAAATTAGCAATGTCAACTACTTGTTCATTCGTGTAGTTTACAAATGTATCCGTGTTTTTTAAGTACAGATAACAATTAGTGAACCTCTTGTCAGTAAGAAAATTACCTTGAAAGTCTATACCATACTTTGATTCAATTGCTTCAACGATTCTGTTTATCCTTAACGCAGGTGCTAATTCAGTATAATTCAATGCATGAGATGGTAACGTTATATCCGTGTTTGTGTTGTCTCCATAGGACCAAAGTCTTGAAGAAGTAATTAATGGATACCTTACATCATAACTTGAACCGCTTGTTATTCGTGTTTGAACATTTGCACCTGTATACTCATGGGTATAAGCTGAATAGTCTAAACTGCTTAACTTGTCGTCACCGAATAAGTCCGCTAATGTACGTATATCACCATAGAAAGTGATCGTATACGAATAAGGCATATTGTTCTTAACGTTGGCTTTCTCAAGTTGAATCTTTCCTGTTCTAAATGGAATTAAGTCAATCTCTATACTCGCTGCCCTTCTTAGTTGATAGTTAAGTGAACCATTTACATCCGTTTGGTAGAAGTGTTCAAATATCTGGTTATTGTGTGGTGTTGCAGGAACACTAAACGATTGTGAGAAATCAGTAAATAGCTTCGCTAAATCCTTATAATTTTGAACGCTCGAGTTTACGTTTATACTCTCATCATTGAATAGTTCTAAACGCTCCCCTTCAATGTATACTTGTACCTTTCTCATTAGACTACAGTAGTGTTATAATCGTAAGCAAATTCAAAATCAAGTTGGTAGTTAATCAGCTTTGTGTTTATGTTTTTGAATAGTTCCGTGTTTTTGGTGTTCATTACCACAGGACTGCCATTTATCAAGATACGCTCCGATAACATCAACTCTTGAAGCACCTTGTTATATTCCTCTGACACATACCCAGTATTCACCTTAATGGATTTTTTACCTAATGTGTTGAACATTTTACGCTGTCCCTCTTGCACGTCATAATTTACAAGGTTAGCTTGTAGTAAGTTATACCCTTGATTCTCAATACTTAAGCTGTCGTTGCTTGCTTTAAAGAACCAAGTCTTTTGCCATCCACCTAATTTATTAATGAAGTCACATTCCATAGGTGTGTAGAAGCATTCGTTAATTGGTCTAAAGTGATATTCTTTAGAACTTAAAATAGTGCCTCCTGTCGCATACTTGGTAATGGTCATTCTATTACCTGCGCTTACGTTTGGAGTATTGACATAAGGAAAGTCCTTCCATTCCTTTGTACTGAATGTGCTTTGTGTCATTACATTAGTCACGTAGTTAAACCATCTAACCGTGACATAGCTTGCACTTCCGCTGTCGTTCCTTACAAGAACTGATCCAATATTGGTTTCACCCAGTGGATAATAATAAGTGCCTTCAGTAAGTAAAGCGTGTCCGTTATCGTGATTGTATCCATCTGTATATAGGTTATAGCCGTCAACTACATCGTAAGTAGTGGTATCTAAAAGAGTTTCTGTAGTTCCTATTATCTTATACCTCCTTACTTGAACTTGGCACCACTCATTCGAGTTATTCGTTGTATGTGTTGTTACACTTGCAGGTGAAATATGACTCAAGTATTCCTTTAGAAATGGGCTTATGTTATAAGTTGTTTTCGTGTTTGTGGCGCTTGGTATATTCTTTTGAAGCGTGTACGTAGGTGAAGCAGGTGAACTTCCGTAGCCATTCCATATATATAGTAATACCTTGGATGCTGTTTGGTTTAGTTCGTCTACTTCTACAATAAAAGGTGAACGTGCTTGTATAATCATTTCTTGATGCTTTCTTTAAATAACTTCTTTACCTCTAATCCGTATTCCTTAGCCAAATCCTGTGGTAGGTTTTTAAGTGCTGCTTGGTATGGCTTTGTAAAAAATAACGTAGGCTTTAAACCTTTTGAATAAATACTTCGTGTGATTAGAAAAGCTGTTGCCCTATATGACATGAACTTACCCGTTTTTCTATCCTTAAACTGAAACCTCCTTGCTTCTACCCATTTCTGAATCGACTCAGTCAGTCCGCCTGCTTTACCTCTGCCTGATCCAAACTTAAAAGGTGAGTTAGGCGCTTTAGCACTTGAGTTCTTACCCTTGACACCTTGATCTTGAAAGTCTCCGTATTTCTCCATAAAGAACTTTACCGTAGTCCTTTCTGAGTTAATTGTAACCTCGCCTTTAATAGAGTTGTATAGTCGCTTAGAAACGTTCCTATCTCCGTTGGTTAGGTTCGCCTTTGCCCTGCTTGTTACGTGCTTAACGAAGCGATCTAAAGCCTTATATATTTCAGCTTTTTCCTGCATTAGCAAATGGTCATTTCATTAGGCACTTGTACGTCTAACGTCATTGTCCAACCTGCAAGTCCTGACTCAAACCTATCCGTGAATGGTTCGCAGTTTGCAGTCCCTACAATTTGAAATTTACTTGAATATAAGTCACCTCGTCTCAAAGACTCATAGAGACGATTTAAGACAGCCAATTGCGTATTCATGATGTCTTGTTCATTATCGTTCCCTCTAAACGCATCAGGCTCTTCTTTGGACACATCAAGCACATCCATTGCCATGATTGATACGTTGAACTGAATAACGTTATCAATAAACGTACTTGAGTTTACCACTATGTGTGAAAGTGGGAAGATAGTCTGTTTGTTTAAATCAACTTTGTATACCGATCCCTCGCTGACCGTGTTTACAAAGGGATCATTGTCTAAATGATTTTTTAATGTATCTAATACGTGGTAATAACTCATTTTATGCTTCTTTTAATTTTTCTTGATTCAATCTCGTTTTTCTGCTTTTCGAAAGTAAGGTAGGTAAGGCATTTGAGTAGTCCCATTCTGGTAACGTTGTCAAATCGTCCGACATCACCTTGAGCAATTGCGTATATTGACTGATACCATCCCCATTGCTTACCGAACTGCGCTTCTTCGCTGTATTCGTTGATGTCATCGTCTCCACTTCCTTCTCCAAATAGTGCAGGGTAGCCTTCAATAACTCGCTTCTTAAACGATAAAAAAAAACCGTTGCACCAAGTGCTACATCTACAGGTGCGTACTTCATGACCTCTGAGTAATTCGCAGAACCTTGGTAGTCTTCAATCTCGTATTTGTCCTTGAACGTTTTTGTGATCGGTCTATACATTACAGCCATTGCCTTATTCAGCTTTTGGATGTCACCTAAATTGGAATCTAAGTCTATATACTCACCAAATGAAATGTTCTCAAGATCTGGAATGAAACCAAACTCTTTGTCTTGTATTTTAAATCTGTGTTGAAACTTTGGTTGCGACTCGAATAGCTTAGTAAAATGTTCTACCAATTTGTTGACATCGGTCATTTTAATCTTAACTACATTCTTAAGTTCTATCCCACAGAACAATTCAATCATTTTCTGTGCGATAAATTCCTCATCATTCGAGTTTTCTGACACCTCAATGAACTTCTGATAGTGCATCAAAGGTATCTCACTCAATTTAGTAGGTATAACCAACTCTAACTTCATAACTAACTAACTTTTATTTATTCTTTTCGTTGTACATGAGCGCATAACTATAGGCTTCAGATAGCAATACAAAGTGCTTTCTCATGCTCATTGGATTATCTAACACTATCTTTACTTTTCGGTTCGTCTTTTTGTAGATGTATTCTTCCACAACAGCCTTCATAACTTCTATCTCCATCAGTAAATATAGTATTTGCCTTGAGCATTCTTTAATCCTATCGTTTCCATCTCATGGTATCTAAGTGAGTCAATACAATTATGAACTAAAATGCCATTTGCAAAATATTCATGGCAATCTTCAACCATTATATCATAAACGATTTCATTCCAACTTTCTCCTACGTCTAAGTGCTGTAGCTTTGCAGTTTGGATGGCAGTATTTTGAAATTCCTGAATGTCTTGTTTCGTATTCTTTGCTACAAACTTGACAAACCAATTTTTTATATTCTCTATTAATCCAACATTTTTTTCCGTGTTCTTTGTGCCATTCTCTACCTTCGTCTGATTTGTGCCATTCTTTTGCTTTCTCAATACCTTTTGCGTGAAAGTTTTTAGCCCACTCAGGATTATCTTTGAATCTCTTTTTACCCTCAAACCTAAGATGCAAATTTGCATGAATAAGATTAAGGTTTTCAATGCTATTATTGTGCGTGTTTCCATCAACATGGTGAACATGGTATCCCTTTGGTATTTCCCCTTTGCAATGTTTCCAAACTTCAACATGCAATCTCTTTGTGCCTCTACTAAAATATCTTTCACCATCGTAAAGTTTATACTCTTTCCCATTGAATACTTGTATTGGTACAATACATCTTCTTTCTGTAATTCTGATATTTTCCTCCATTCTTTATCTGTTTTAATTTTATGTTCTTTTGTTGAACACAAAGATACAGAAAAAGTATCGAATTGCATCGAGTATTTATTCACTTGTTTCACTCCGTTATTAAAAGTTTTTAATACTTTCTTATAGCCTTGTGATGTTAACACTAAATCACCTACTTTAATTTGATTGATAGGAACATCCCCATTTATAGTGGTTATTAATGTGCTACCAACAAAACAGTGATTATTATAATCAATGGGCTTATTTAGCTTTGTTCCTGACTTATCCGTATCCCAAATGTAACCTCTTAGTTCTTTTATTAAATTGGTGCTGTTAGACGTTACCAAATACTCTTGAGACTGCATTACTTGTATACCATAGTTAATTGAATCCTTGCCTTTCGTAACACCTCGAATAGTTTTACCAAACCTTCTAATCTCTTCAATGGATTTAGGTTCGGAACTATCAGCATAAATAGGAACGTTTGACGGAAGTATTTTAGCTATGTCCGTGTTTAGCATGCCTGATCGATAACATAACTCATTGATGATCCGTTGACCATTCCAATTGTAAACCTCAACTATGGCTGTAGGATCGTTTGTGTATCCAAAGTCTAACCCTATGCCGATTAACTTTGCTTCTTCTGGTATCTTGTCTATTTGTTTCCAATTATTAAATACAGCACCCTGTAATGAACCTATTTGACCAAGTCCATATACTTTCCACCAATTCTCCCAATAGGATGATGTCTTTGCTTTCTCCTTTGCGCTTTCAATCTCTTTGACTATATTCTCGTCAAGTGCTTCGTTATCTTGGTAGTTTAAGATTAGAAAGTCGGCATCCTCTTGAGGCACTACTTCTGTATGCGCCCAAAACTCCTGAGTAGGGTTGAAGTCAATATATATTTCTTTGTTGGTACGAATAGACAATTGAAGATACGCTTCAAATGTTACGTTGTTCGCTTCGTTTACGTATAGGATATTCCTTCTTGCACCTCGCAGTTTATCGTCCATATCAGCGCTAAAGAACTCAATGTATGATCCATTTGCAAATGTGTAGGTTAGAAGTGATCTATTCCAATGAGCATCTACGTACCTATTTGTTAGCTTCATTATCTTTAGGAAGTCCTTCATTGCACCCCTTCTAAGGTGTGGAATAGACTCAGACACTACACTTATTTCAAGCATTGGTGTTCGTGCAGCCTTGTCTATTAAGATTGGCAGTATACCAAATGTCTTCCCTGCCGAAGTACCGCCCTGTATAACCTTCTTTCGTTTGGTTAACGCTCGTATCTTTTTTATGGCAGTTGTGTACTTGAACATTAGTCTTGTTCGTCTTCCTGTCCTTCGTTAAACAATGGCTGTTCGATAACCGTCTGTTCTACCTTGTCAACTAAGTTGTTAAGTCGTTGTGTTATGCTTGGGTTGTAGATCCCTGCCATACCTCCAGAGATTTGATCTTGGCGTATTTCTCTACGTATACGTGAACAGATGCTTGAAAATTTGCTGTATCTTCTATTCGTATTAGCAAAATAGTTTTCTAAACCATGTATTACGCCCTTATCCATACAGTAACAATCAAAGCCTTCCATCGTTAAAGGACGCTCTAATTCGCTGTATTCGCTTCTTCCCTCTTTACCTACAAAGGTATGTTTAAGTATAGGATTATTCTTTGTGTATCTCTTATACTCTTCAAATAGTTCCCACATCATTTCGGGACTATGTATTTTATTTGGTCTTCCCATTATGAATAGCTACTATAAATTCGTTTCAATTGGTTTACCATGTCTCTTACACAACTTCCGCAACTACTTGGCTGTTTGTTCGTGTTTAGGACTCGATTGTATATATCTAATAACTTACTTTGCTCTTCTCTTGTTACAGCCTGACTTCCTTTATTAAAGAAACTATCTAAGTATTTGTATTCCGTTTCTGTTAGGCAATTCGGCTTTCTGTATGGAAATATCTCGTTTAACAACTCTTTACGCTTGTCGCAATTACAATCATCTCCAAACATAAACTTTACTACTGATGCTATTCCTGTGGCTTCAAATACCTTTTCTAAGCTATCTCCTAACCCTTCACTCTTTGCTGCAAGTATTTCTGCTTTGGTTCGTCTTTTTCTCTTTTGTGTCATAGCTTTTCTATTTCTTGTTTTACTTGTTCCCAAAATTCTACTTCAACTTTAAATTGTCCACCAGCGTCTTTAGTTATTTTGTGTAATTGTTTTATAATACTTTTTTCAAATTCTATTAATTCATCTGCCACAATTAAAGCGCATTCTTTTGCCTTAGATTTGCTTTCTAAATATGTTAGTGTTGAATCATATTTTTCAACTAACTCTTTTGCTTTTTCTTTAGGTTTCATATCAGTTCAAAATCTTGGTTTATATAATCTGCATAGTCCTCTCCTACATTTTCAGCTAATCTGATCTTGCAATGCTTAATCGTGTGAAAGATAGACCGTGTGCTTATAGTTGTAGCTTTACTCATTTGTCTTAAACTCATTCCACTATCTCTGTATAGTTCAAATAGCATCTTGTCATACCACTCCCATGTATCCATCTCTTGATTCATCTTTTGAAGTAAACGTTTATAGGCTTCGTGTTTTTCTTGGTCATTGTCCGGACTGAACAGTTTAAAATCCTCAGTTAGTTTAACCTCATCAACTTTATTCCTACGCTTGCATACATCTAAGTAAATGTTTCTAAGCATAAACCAAATGAAAGACTTGTTCACTCCGTTTGGTGTTATTACTTTGTCCTCTTGTCCATATTTGTATACTCTGATGTACATTTCTTGAACTACATCTTCCGTGTAATTTGATTCGCCAAAGCCTTTAACTATTCTACACCACTCTTTATGATGCTTGGCTACTTCGGTAAGCATTCTATTCTTATTCACGCCTACTAATTTAAGGCTTTTATTTTATTCTTGTAGGTCTCTATTATTTCTTTTAGTTCTTCCTTAGTGTAGTTTCGTGTTTTCTTAGATTCTGCTTCAAGCAATGCATACTCATCATATCCTAATTTAGATACCAATCTCTTTTGATATTCAATAAGGTTTCCGTGTTTATGTTGGTTGCAGTTAACACATTGAGCATGTATATTCCTTTCATCAAACCTAACAGCCCAATGACCACCCGCACTAAAAAAATGCCCAGCATCATACTTCGCACCAAGTTTAGCACCACAAGTAAAACACGAACTATCCTTATCTCTAAGTCGAATATATTTGTTAACTACTTGCTGTGCGATTTTAATATAGTCTTGAATCGTTCTTAGCTCCTCTTTTACGCTGCGCTTCCTTTTCTCCCAATCCTTTTGCTTTTTTTGATTAGCTAACTCTACTGCACAGGTTACACTACAAGTTGATTGCGTTGTTGAATAGACTTGTTTAAACTCAGCTTTACAGATTTTACACTTCTTCATATTTTTTAAAATTTAACAAAGTATAAGCGCAACTAATGTGCGCCTATACGGGTGTTAGCAGTAATGCTACTTTCTTCGTAAATCAAACTTTTCTTTAAGTTCATTATAAACCGATTCACCATCTAGATACATATCACCGCTTTTAGTAGGCTTGAATTTCCAAGCAAGTATTCCGAATAAATCATCCCAAACTTTAAACTCCGCACTACTGCTAACATTGGCTATATTCAATGCCTTAGTTCCTACTTTTTTTGAAGTTTTCTTTTCCATTTTATGTTTCGTTTTTAATTGTTAATTTATCTTTCTAAGTCGGCACTAAATAAAGCACCGTCCGTTAATAGTCTTCATCTTCTAAAACGTCATCGTCAGGAAAAAGCGATTCAATACGATTCCAATATTGCTGATTAGAAACTTCTTCCCAATCAATCCACTCTACTAACTCTTTTTCGAGTTGTTCAATGAACTTGTCATCTACCATTACACGAATGTCATCTCCGTACTCTGGGCAAATGTGTGCTACTAATGAATGAATCTCTACTACTCCGTAAAAGTCCGAGTTTATGTAGGTTGTCATGTCTACTTGTGTTAAAAGGTATTCGTTACCTTGGTAGGTTACATCTATGTAGTCTTTGTTATAATCGTTTACTTGCATCTTAAAAGTTATTTATTTGTTCGTTTTTTATTCGTCTTAACTCGGTCACTTCCGATAGTAACTCGTGATAAAGTTTGGTTAAATTAAAATTTTGTTTTTTAACAATCTCAATTTCTCTATCAAAATATTTCATGCACTCCGAGATTTCTAATAAGTCTTTCTCAGTTGCTTTCATTGAACTAATCAAATCCGTGCGTGTTGGGTGCTTATTCTCTATGTCCTCACGGCTTGTTTTTACTTTCCAATACGTAAGATTAAGAGTAGCTATATTTTTCATTATGTAAAGTTCTCTATCCATGTTTAAAATAGATTATTTGATTTTACTTTTGGTCTATGTGGTGCTAATGGGTCAACAAAACCTATCTTAAAGCCTAAACCAGAGTTATATTCACACATCACAGGGTCGTTTAATCCTGTAATCTTTCCTCCTGTATCCGTATCTTTTACTTTTTCTACGTTTACCATTGTTATGAATTTCATGTGTTCGTGTTTTATTAGCCTATGCACCACCAACATATTGTCTATCCTATTCAAAAAAGCCTTACCACCCTCTACATGATCCTTTAATGGCGGCTTTAAATGACCTTTCCAATCTCCATCGGTGTACAAATTTCCGTTACGACCACTCTCAGAAGTTGGATGGGTGTTTATGTAAAGAGTCTTTTGAGTTTGATTTACGAACTGTCTCGCTTGATTTAAGAAACGATAGTTACTCTCGTAACCCATTTCCCTATCTAAGCCTGTAAAAGGGTCTATAAGGCATATCTGTGCGTCTGATTCTTCAAATAATTTTAGTAGTTCGTTTGGCTTATATAACTTTGAGTTATCTACAAAGTCAAAATACTGCTCTAAGTACATGGAATAGTTCGTGATTTCGTTTACCGAAAGAGTTTTAAAATGTCTACCAGAATACATTTGAACCATATCACGCAATATCGTGCCTGTTTTATTCTCACCTGACCACATGATAACCTTATGGTTGTTTATGATAGCATGACAAAGAAAGAACCAATTTATAAAATACGTCTTTCCAACGTTATCATGTCCAAGTATCAAATTTAACTCACCACGTTTTTGTCTGAAATAGTCATCTAATGCACAGCCTATTCCATCACCCATTTTAATCCTACCGCTGTGGTAGTTTAACAGATAGTCTATATCACTTCCTTTAGTCTTTAGCATGGTACATATTTATTTTTTTCATTACATTCTCGTACAGCATACGATCATTCATTTCTTCAACCGTTTCTTCTTTCATTATGGTTTTGACCTCGTCATTCCAACATTCACCATTCAACCATGTTTGTGGGTTTTTACGGAATTGTTTATCTGGAGTTGATTTAACGTACAAAGGTAGCACCTCTTTTATCTTAATTTTTATCTCATCCGATAATTTCTCAAACTTAGCTTTGCATTTAGTTTTATCTACTGATTTACCATAGTCAGACCAAAACTCATTAAAAGAATATATATCATTTACATTATCATTAACACTAACGCCTTTTTGTGGGTTATTTTGGGTTTCTAAAAAACCGACTGGGTTATTTGGGTTATTTTGGGTTTCTGTTTTTTTAGGTCTACCACCTTTTAAACCATTTTCTTTATTAGTTTTTTGCTTATTTAACCATGATTCTAAATCCCTTTTTAATGTTGCTTTTATAGGGTTGAATAATAATTCAATTAATCTGTCGCTAACAGGGTTTAAATCGTTAATATATTCAAAGAAATGTTTTATTAATTTACCTGCTTCTTCATCAGTCAGATCTTTAAATTGATTTATCCAATCGGCGTAAACAATTACTTTTTTCTTACCTTCAGCCATAACTAATCCAATAAAGCAATTTGTTTTTTTAATTCTTTACATAAACGAATTGCAGTTTCTTTACTAATATTCATTAACTGAATACCATCTCCTTCCATAATGATAATAATATCATTGTCATTTGTTGCAAACAATTCTAATTTCGTTTCAGATGTTTGGCTTTCTTGTGTTCCGCAGAACAATAACTTTACATTTTCCATAGTCATCCGTATTTTATTTAAAAACACGTAAAAGCATAATAAAAAACCGACTTCAAAAGGTGCGTGAGAATACCTTTATCTGTCGGTTCTTTCGTCGTTAAACTTAAATTCTTTCGGAGTTTCTCACGCTTCGATATATGCAAATATAATAAAAATTATAAATCATGCATTTTCTTGTTATTTTTTTTAGCATCTAACATGCTTAAATACAATGCTAAACCATCATCATCAAATAGCCATCCGGTAGATTCAGTAGTCCCAGGATCTTGTTTCTTTACGTTTACCTTGTCTATAGGGTTCTTCTTTTCGTAGTCATCAAATAACTCAGCTGTGATCACTTGATTTGGATGCGCTTTACTTTTACGAATGGCATCATACTTATCAAAAGCCGAACCAATCCAATAGGCTTGCCCGTGATGATCATTGTACACTACTTTATAATAGTTACCAAATGTACTTTTCGCAGCCATATCAGAAAGGTAAATCGGATTCTGTAATTGATTCTACTTTCTTTTGAAACTCTTGTACTGTGCCACTCATATACTTTCCTTTGGCGCTTTCTTTGATCCAAAGTGATACGCTTAGTTCTTTTCCGTTCAAAGTAACTTTTCCTGTGTAGTCTGGATGTGTTTCTTTCTGTTTTTTATCGTTCTTAAAAATTACGATACCGTCTCTCTTTTCCATTGTATTTAAATTTAATTGTTTACTTTTTACCCATTTGATACCCTACGTACATCCATAGTGCATTACTTGCTATTATTGCTATTAGTGTTGCTGTGTCCATCTTTTAGTTGTTGTTCGAGTTTGGTCATGTAAAGGATAGCATCCATTAACTCTTCTCGAAAGTGATTAATCCAATCTAAGGTAGTTAAATCTCCCCTATCTAAAGTTACACCATATTTTTTGATTCCAACCTCCGACCTTTGCTGAAAGTCACTTACCACTTTCTGTACTATCTTGTCGTTCATATTATTCTGGTTTAAAGGTTTCGTTGTAATATTGTTCTTCTGACATTTTGTATTTTTTAATAATACCACCTCCATCATAAACTCCAAAAGCAAAAGCAGACATTATTTGCTCCTTCTCCATTTCTTTGGCTTGTTCAATTAACCAATTAGGTAACTGTGATTCAAGTATAGGCCATTGCTCAATCAACCATTCTACTGCTGTTTGTTTACTTTTCATCTCTCAATTTTTTAAGTTCATTCCTAAACCATAGCGCCACATTGTGCTGCTCTTCCACAACTTCAATTGGTGCATACCTCATGATGTAGTTATCAAGCGACCTAATCGAATTAATCGTGTGGTTTACTTTCATCTTCATGGTTTGACTAAAGTGTAAGTCCTCTAAGAAATCAGCTAATACTGGTAGTATTCCAATTGCGGCTACTAACTCCTGTTCTTTCTGTTCTAAATTTTTTCCCATAGTCTATTGTAATAGATTTTACATTCTTCTACTCGTTCATAAATTGCTTTGATTACTTCATCATCTCTTTCGATATAATACGCCTTAACTCGATTTACTTCGGGTATGTGGTCAAATTCGTGTTGTTGTCGTACCTCTGCCTCTGTTTCTTCTGTAACATCTAACTCATGTCTGCTCCATGATGTACGTCTTATCTCGTCCAAAACTATTTCTTCTGGGGTGTTAATTAAGCAATAAACAACCATCCCTTTTGTTGCGCCTGTTAATGCCATGTATCCTTGAACTTGATAATAATAATCCTTATTAGGTAGTTCCTCATCCAAAAAGAACGGAAATGTATGTGCAGACCAACTACTTTTTACGTCAATAATAGTGTCACCCATTATAATATCAGGTGTGCCACATATAAACTCATTTTCAAAGTAAGATTCGTTTTTGACGATTAAGTCTAAATCTAAAACCCTTTCGGTTAGTTCAATAGACTCGTTTTCGACCATGTTACCCTTATCCAAGTACCTTGAGTTAATCTCTTTACGAATACCATACTTGTGTTCTAAAACCAATTCTTTAATATACGACTTGGTTGTCTGTGATAAGACTTCCCCCTTTAAACGGGGGCTTGTCATTATTTTTCCGATTGATGAACATCTAACTTTCATAACTTTTCTATTTCGTGTTTAACTTCAAACCAAAATTCTTCTCTATCATCATCTAAATACATAAATGCTTGTTGTATCTCATCTACTTCAATTAATGCACACTTTTTACATTCATCTATATCCAATTTAGGATAGTTAGCAATTTTATAGGTATTTACTATTTGTATTGCTTTTTCTTTAGGTGTCATAACACTAACAATGCTGCTTGTTGTACTTCATTTAATGTGAACGCTTCCATTTTCTTAATTAGTTCGTCTTTCGACAGCTTCCCATCAGCTACCATCTGTAAGGCTTTCTCAAACCTATCCATAGCTATACTTGGTTTAGTTTCTTTCACACCCTCTCTCGCTGTGTTACCATCGTCATCAACTGCTTGTAAGCTAAGTAAACTTTGTAATGAACCACGTCTATAATAGGTAATAGATGCGATTAATTTCTGTGGATCGTTAATCTCTGGCAATTGTAACACACTTTCTACTTTGTCTCCTGTTGCGATGTCAATTATCTGTGTACACACAAAGCCATTTATAACGGGTTGTAAGACGATTAATTCGTGTTTGAGTAGGATTGGTTCAGTTGCCTCTAAAATAGCGTTTAAATCAGCGTATTTGCTTTTAAAAAACGGATTGTTTGAACCTTTGGTAACCTTACCAATCTCTTGTTTAGCTTTCCACAGCTTTTGATAGATGTTGTCTATCTGTACTTTCTTATCCATAACGTTTAATTTTTGTGTAAAAATACTAATTTATTTTCGAAGATATCCACAAAATTCTGACTTTTTTGTCAATCTATATTCTTTAAATCCGCTTGATTCGGGATACAGACCTAAGATCAGCCAGTCTTCAAAGTTCTTTTTTACCTCATCTATAATGATGTTGTCTTTCTTTTTATGGTACAAGTGATGCACAACACACGAATGATCTTTTAAAGCCACTATATGTGCGATTGCTTCCATTGTGAAACCTTGTTTGCGTAATAGGTTTATGCATTGTGTTTTTAACTCGTTGAAATGCGCACCTCTGTACTTCGTGTGTGAGAAATAATGACGTATAGTAAGGTCATCAATTGGATTCATTCGTCCGATAAAAGCCTCCATTGGTTCTATATCATTTATCGTTCTCGAGTTCTTCGATTTTTTCATAAAGTTCTATTAGTGATTTGTAAATAAAATAAAATAGTCCAGCGGCGAGTAGGATGCATAATCCAATGCCAAATAAAATTAAGCTCATAGT
>JACCDX010131967.1_pt1 | contig 29751 bp, 38 predicted proteins | sample 7449681 | NCBI WGS metagenome assembly JACCDX01 (sample SAMN15323450, study PRJNA562643) | freshwater metagenome | isolation source: river surface water | place: USA:Blue River Watershed | collected 2017-08-18
AAATACAACTAGTTTTAGTGCTGCAACAAGTGTTTCTGTTGATAATGTATTTAGTTCAAGTTATAAGCACTATAAAGTAATATTTGAAACAACAGCCGTATCTGATGCAGATATGTCATTTAAATGGTATGGAAGAACGGGTGGAAGTGATGTAACTAGCAACTATGCATTTCAACGTATTTATACTCGTTCAACAACCCTTGCATCACAGTCTGGTTCTGACTCAACATTTGCTTTTACAACTAATGGTAAAGCAACAAGTTGTCAATTTGAATTTTTTATTTCAGGTCCACAATTAGCACAAGAAACTTCAACTTTTTGTGCTCCAATTGCTGCAAATTCAGTTGGAGATCCGTATATGAATTTAATGTGGAGTAGACATACGTCAACAAATCAATTTGATGGTATTAAGTTTTTTACAAGTTCAGGAACAATGACTGGTGCAGTTAAAATTTACGGGTATAAATAAAAAGGATTTGATAATATGACAAAAGCTAGAGATAATGCAACACAGGGTGGATTAGTTTTACTTAACAATACTTCATTTACTACTGCGTCAACAATTACCCTTAACAATGTTTTTACTTCTGCTTATGATAGTTACAAACTTATCTTGCAAGGTATTCAAACTGTAAACGGTTCAGAAACCCGTATTAGATTACGCACAAGTGGAACAGATAACTCAACTAGTGCTTATATGAATACTTCTATTCGTATTGGAACAAGTAATACTTATAATATTGCTGGTGGAAATACTTACTTTATAGTAAATAATAATAACGTTGATTCAAACTTTGTTGTATGTGATATCATAAATCCCAATAAAGCCCTTTCAACTTTTATTGGTGGTCATATGGCAGGTGTAGACCCTGGTAATGCTTGGAACGCTGGTGGAGCAATAGCAGGAAAATTTACTTCATTTACAGTTTTTGATGGTTTAAGTATTTTCTTTTCATCAGGAACAATGACTGGAACTCTTGAATTATATGGATACAGATAAGAAAACAATATATCAAAACATTACCTGATATAATATTAAAATAATAGGAGAAAATATGTCAGAACAATTAATTGCCGTGGAAGTTGACGCTTTGACTGGTATTGTTACAGAACGTCCTTTAACTGCTGAAGAAATTGCAGAACGTGAAGAAATGGCTGCTGCTGCAGAAGCAGAGCGTTTACAGCGTGAGGCAGAGGCAGAAGCAAAGGAAGCAGCAAAGGCATCTGGTTTAGCAAAACTACAGGCACTAGGTCTAACTGAAGAAGAAGCAAACGCTTTACTAGGACTATAATATGGCTAATCCAGCAAAAGTTAGAACAGCAAGTGGTACTTGGGTAGATTTGGCGGTACAAAGTCCAGATATTTCTAATTATTCTACTACTACTCAAATGAATACTGCTATTGATAATGCTAAAGGTTTTGTATTAATAGCAACTGCAAATCCAAGTACTGCTGCAGATGTAACAGTAACAAACTGTTTTAGTTCTACTTATGATAGCTATATGATTACTTGGTCTGGAAATGGAACTGTTGATACAGCAGATATAAAATATCAATTAGTATCTGGAACTACACCAAATACTAGCTCTATTTATGTTCATGGAAGAACATATCTAACAAATGGTGGAGGACCATTTAGGTCTTATGCCTCAAGCGATACTTCAGGTAAAATAGGTGAAGTTGGATTAACATCATCTTTATCAAAGATATTTATAGATAATCCATTTGCATCTAAAATAACTATTGCAACATTTGATTGGACTACATTTTCAACAACTCCTATTATTGATAGTGGAGTTGGTTTTGCATTGCATAATTCAACATCTAGTTTTGATGGTATAAAGTTTTTACTTAGTTCTGGAACTATGACTGGAACATTTAAAATATATGGATTAAAGAAATAATGATCCATAAAATAGGGCATCCATGATAATATTAAGTACCAATTAATGATATAATTATCTTATTATGGCTACAATTTTTCCATTATCAGCATCAGTTGGACAAATTTATCAAGGGTATTCTTATAATGGTACCGCTTGGGAAATCATAGGAGAAGATTGGAAGCCAAATACTTATTCTCCTACCCCTCCAGATTACGCAGAAGCAGGGTTTATATGGATTGATTCTGATGAAGATGTTCCAGAAATAGATGTAGCTAGTTTTGTCACGGCATCAAATTATGTAGTATTAACAAATAAAACAATTAATGGATCTAATAATACATTATCAAATATTCCACAAAATGCTATAACAGATTTATCAACTACCTTGTCTTCAAAACAAGATGTAGTTTCTGGAGTATCAAATACAGAAATTGGATATCTTGATGGAGTGACTTCAGGAATTCAAAGTCAATTAGATTCAAAATTATCATCTAACTCTGCATCAACTACATATCTTACACAAGCAAGTGCTTCATCAACATATGCAACAGTATCCTATGTTGATACACAAACTGCAGAATTTTCACAAAATAATCAAAATGGAACTTCTTATACATTTGTACTTGCTGATGCAGATAAAATTGTAACATCTTCAGCTTCAGCAGCAGTAACATTTACAATTCCACCATCAGCATCTGTTGCCTGGGTTGATAATACAATTCTTAGAGTTGCAAATTATGGTCTTGGAACTTTATCAATTGCTGGTGGTTCTGGAGTTACAGTAACAAACGCATCTTCAACATTATCACAATACCAGTCAGGGGTGATTGTTCGTACGTCACAGAACGCATGGACCTTCATCCCTTTTGCTGGTGGGGCTAGTCCCCTTTCTGATTCGTCAGTAACTGGGACAACTGGAAGTCCAACTACTGGAACTTTTACAAGTGGTGGGGTTAATTATAAATTTTATAGATTTACTGGTACTGGAACAATTACACTTTCAAAAGCTGGATTAGTTGATATATTGTTAGTTGGTGGCGGTGGAGGTGGAGGAAACGTCTATGGTGGCGGTGGCGGTGCTGGTGGTCATGTATATAAAACAGATTATTATCTTCCATCAGGTTCTACAACCATAACTATTGGTGCAGGTGGTTCTGTAAATGGAAGAGGTGGAGATACCATTGTTACATCTTTAGTTGCAGTTGGTGGAGGAAATGGTTGTACTGGTGGTGGAGCTTCAGTTACTAATTTTGGTGGCTCATCTGGTGGAAATAGTGATACGTCTCCAAATGCTGGTTCTGGTGTAGCTGGTCAAGGTTATCAAGGTGGATGGGGGGCAGGATATGGTAGAGGTGGCGGTGGCGGTGGTGCTGGTGGCATTGGCGGAGATGGCTCTGGTCCTGGTGGCACAGGTGTTTATACAGCACTATCTAATAGTTCTCAAACTGGTCAATTATCTAGTGGAAACTATTACTTAGCTGGTGGCGGTGGAGGAAACGGTAATGATTCTTTAGGAACTGGTGCAGGTGGATTAGGTGGTGGTGGACAAGGTGCTTGGGACTGGAATCCACAAGCATCAGTAGCTGGAACAGCAAACACTGGTGGCGGTGGCGGTGGTGGTACTGATGCTCGTGGTGGTAGTGCTGGTGGCTCAGGGGTAGTAGTAATAAGAGTAAAAGCATAATATTTAATATTATAAAAAAATAATAATGGATGGTAAAATAGTATAATGGGTAAAAGAGCATATATAAATGATGGAAATGATAATTGGATTCCATTAGTATCAAGCCTTCCAAATATGGATGCATATGCTACAAAAGACTATGTTGATATAAATATTGATAATATTGATGCCCTACCTTCTCAAACTGGAAATGATGGAAAGTTTTTAACTACTGATGGAACAGCAGCATCATGGGCAGACGTTGACTTGTCTCCATATTTAAGTATTTCATCTGCATCCGCAACATATCTTACTCAATCAAGTGCATCTGTTCAATATGAAAAATTTATCCCATATTCAGCAAGTGCCCCAGTAAGTGCTGTTATTGGCGATATGTGGATTGATTCATCTGGAACATCTCCACTTTTAAAAACATATAATGGATCATCTTGGTTATCCCTGGGAAGTACAAATGATGTTATTATGAGATTAAATTTACAGACAGTATCTTCAAACTATACAATGCCTTCAGGGTATAATGGAGTTACTGCAGGTCCAATAACAATTGCTGATGGAGTAACTGTTACAATTCCTGACGGATCTTCTTGGAGTATTGTATAATGAGCACATTGAAAGTTGGAAGCATTCAAAATCTAGCTGGTACAAAAACAATGAGTACTGCTTCTTCAGATTTACTAGGAATTGGTGCATTGCAAATTGTTCAGGTAACTAGTACAGATATTATTAATTTTACAGGATTAACAACATTGATGTCAACAAGCTTTACGCCAAAAAGTGCTACATCAAAATTAATTATTTCTGCAAATATAAGTTGTACAAATACACAGACAAATGACTGGTCATTATGGACAGCATATTTTAGAGTTGATAGCACTGACATTTATACAAGATATGCTGGACATCATTATCATCAAGCATATAGTCCAATTGATATAACATTTGTTTATAATAGTTGGGGTACAACACCAAAAACAATTTCAGTATTAGGATCTCCACATGCATCATATAATCATCAATTTAATAGAAAAGTATGGGATCCAGCGTCAGGTGCAGTAAATAATACATCTACTTTTAGAATTATGGAGATACAAACATTATGAGTGAATTAAGATCAAGTAAATTTTTAAATTCAGACGGAACATATGGAATTAAATTAAATTCAGATGGATTTTCTACATTATATTATGCTGGTTGGGAAATAGAAGAAGATGCTGGATGTTTATATCCTTTAAATAAAACAAAAGTTACATTTAGCTATACAGGTTCAGATCAGTCTTGGACAGTTCCAGCTGGAGTAAACTATATTTTTGCTAAAATGTGGGGTGCTGGTGGAGGTCATGGACGTGCTGGTGGTTGGGGTTATGGTGCAGATGGCGGCGGTGGTGGTCATTCTCGTGGACTTATTCCAGTTACACCAGGAACTACTCTTACAATAAAAGTTGGTCAGGGTGGAAGAACTTGTGCTTTTGGTGCAGGATATGGTGGTGGAGGTGCTGCTGGAGATAACGCAGACTTATCATATGCTGGAACTGGTGGTGGAGGAGCTTATATATTTAATGGAACAACCCCACTACTGATTGCTGGTGGTGGAGGAGGCGGAGGTTCCTCTAGGGCATGGACTGGATTAGTTGGTGGTGCAGGTGGTGGATTAGTTGGTCAGTATGGTTTATCACAATATGATGGAAAGACTGGTTATGGTGGTACTGGTGGAACACAATCAGCAGGTGGTCAATCAACATCAATAGGTGGAAAAACGATAGGATCTCAATATCAAGGTGGAAACTCGCATTTAAACAGCTATGGTGGTGGCGGAGGTGGTGGCTACTATGGTGGTGGTGGTGGTGCATATTCAGAACAAAATACTATGGGTGGAGGCGGAGGTGGTTCTGGCTATGTTAGTCCAATAGTTAAACTTGGAGGAACATACACAGGAAACTACATAGAGCCAGCTATGTCTTGGGATAATGATTTAAATCAATCAACTCCAAATAATTATGCTACACTTGCATATGGATCTTATAATATGCAAAATAACGTAGGTGGAAATGTTCAAGTGGGAGGTAATGCAGTAGTAATTATTTACTACTAAAAATATTATGGCTTCAACATTGAGATTTGATACATGGCAAAATGCAGTTGGAACAGTTTCTGCTTCTGTCAATAATAATGGATATATAAATTATCCAGCCAAGCCTATAATATCTGGACAAATGGGAACTGTTACTACATTTGCTGCAGCACAAAAAATTGCATTTGATGAATTTTGGGTTCAGCGTGGAATAACATATAATTCATCCACTAGAAGATTTACTGTTCCACAAGATGGAATTTATAGAATAACACTGGCTGCATTCGCTGATCCTGGGTATAGTTCATATAGAATTTTAATTGGAATAAATAATGATACACCAGGTACTTCAAATCATAAGGGTATGATATATTCTAATATAAATGCACATCAATCACTTAGTTTAAATTCGGTAGTTCAACTAGCTGCACAAGACTATATAGTTTTTTATCTATCAGAAGGTGAATTATATAATCAACCTGGTGATAGGTTTAATCAATTTTCAATAGAGATGATAGCATAATGAATAGAATTTTCACAATAGTAGATGCATTAACCTCATTGTTCCCTAGAGTACAGTGGACTCTCCGTGGAGATTCTTATGATGTCCTTGAGTGGAATAGCGAAGATGTTGAAAAGCCATCTGAAGAAATTTTATTAGCAGAAGTAGAAAGACTTCAAGCAGAATATGACTTATTAGAATATCAAAGACTTCGTGCTGCTGAATATCCAGACTTTAAAGAATATTTAGACGGGGTAGTAAAAGGCGATCAAGAACAAATTGATGCATATATTTCAGCATGTTTAGCAGTAAAAGCAAAATATCCAAAACCATAATTATATAAAATGGTATAATTAATTTATTATGGCAACTATTTTTCCCCTATCCGCTTCCGTTGGTCAGGAATTTGAGGGGTATATTTATGATGGTACAATTTGGAATTTAATAGGAAATGAATATAATCCTACCGTTTATTCTGCGTATGAGCCAGATAATCCAAAGCCTGGTGATTTATGGGTAGATTCAAGTGTAGATGTTCCTACATTTGCATTAAATGATTATTTAACAATTGAAAGTGCTTCAAGCACATATGCTACAAAAACAGAATTAGATAATATTGATGCACTACCATCTCAAACTGGAAATAATGGAAAGTTTCTTACAACTGATGGAGCATCTGCCTCCTGGGCAATAATTGATCTTTCAAATTACGCAACACAACAATATGCAAATAATTCCGCATCTGCAGCAGCAGCAGCAATTGTTGATTCTGCTCCAGAAACCTTAAACACACTTAATGAGTTGGCAGCAGCCCTAAATGATGATTCAAACTTTGCCACTACAGTAACAAATTCATTATCAAATAAGTTAGATATTTCAAGTGCCTCGTCAACCTATTTAACTCAGGTAAATGCCTCAAATACCTATCAAACAATAGTTCCCAATATATCTAATGAAGAAATTGGATATTTAAATAATGCATCTGCAAATATTCAAACACAATTAAACTCAAAATTAGATAAGTCAATTCCAATTGTTGAAACAAATGCAAACTCATATACATTTAATATAAATGATGCTGGAAAGCTAATTTTGGCAAATGGTGGAAATGAAAATGTTTTATATATTCCAGATTCTTCTACAGTTAATTTTCCTATTGGAACACAAATAAATATATTTCAAAGTACATCTCCAACAGTAATAGTTTATGTGTCTGATGCACAAAGTACTATACTATATCCATCATCTGGAACCGATTTAAGGGCACAATATTCTGCAGCAACAATAATTAAAATCAAGTCCGATACTTGGATTATTGTTGGAGACCTAGCACCATGATAATTGGCATTACATCATCTGGAACAGTTTCAGATGAGCCAATAGTTAGTAGTTCTTTAAGATTAAATTTAGAGGCTTTTAATCCATCATCTTACTCTGGTTCTGGAAATATTTGGTATGACTTAAGTGGAAATGGATTTAATGCATCACTTATTAATGGTCCAACATTTAGTACTGATGGAACTGGATGCATTGTCCTTGATGGCTCAAATGATTATATATCTTTGTCTACAAATGGATTTGCACCAGCATCACTTTCTATAGAATGGTGGATAAAGAAAAGTCCTGGAGATACAGATGGATATATACATGTTGTAGATAATTACGATAATCCAGAAACTAGGTTTTATATGACTGATACAAATTTTCAAGCAGCACTTTATGATGCTGGAGCATATAGATGGACTGGAAATATTGCTAGTATAACTACAGATACTTGGTATCATGCTGTAGCAACAATAACAAATGGTTCACAAAAATTTTATGTAAATGGAGTTCAAACTGCATCAAATTCTGGATTTTATGATGGAGGAAATTCTCCAGAGCATACCATAGGAACATACAACAGGCCAGGAGCTGGTTATGGTGGTTATTGGAAAGGAAAAATTGCTGCTTATAGATTTTATACAAAAGTACTAACTCAACAAGAAGTATTGCAAAATTTTAATGCAAGAAGATGGAGGTTTGGAATATAATTTAACTTACTATGTTAAATGATATAATTAAATATTATGGCTAAAGTATTAAAAGTAAGAAATTCAGATAATACAGGATGGGATGAAATTGCATCTTCAGTTCCTGATGTTCCAGACATTTCTGAATTTTTATTAATTTCTTCTGCCTCTTCAACTTATTTAACACAGTCAAATGCTTCAACTACATATTTAACACAATCAAATGCTTCCAATACATATGCAACCAAGACTGAATTAAATAATATTGATTTATCTTCTGCCTCTGCTGCTGCAGTATCTTACTTAGTAGACTCAGCACCAGCAACGCTTGATACTCTTAATGAACTTGCACAGGCACTTAATGATGATGCAAATTTTGCTAGTACTGTTACAACATCATTATCTAATAAATTAAATATTGATACTGCTTCTGCAACCTACTTGACACAGCTAAGTGCTTCAACTACATACGCAACAAAAACAGAATTAAATGAAAAACCTTCTACTGGAAAAGCAATCGCTATGGCAATAGTGTTTGGTGGATAAGGTATAATATATTTAGGAGAATAATATGGCAGCCCCAAATATTGTAAATGTTTCAACTATTACAGCAAAAACAGCTGTTCAGGTAGTTGGAACTAGTGCTGCTGATATTGTTGTAAACTCTGCATCAAGTAGCTATGTAGTAAAAATTAATTCACTAACATTTTCTAATGTTTCTGCTGCAGCTGTCACTGTAACTGCTAGTGTAAATAGAGCGTCTACTGAGTATAAAATTGTTCATAATATATCTATTCCAGTAGCATCATCTTTTACCGCAATAGATAAACCAACATCAATATATCTTGAAGAAGGAGATTCATTAAGGTTAACTGCAGGAACTGGATCAGCTCTTCATGCAGTATGTTCTTATGAAATAATTGCATAATGGCAAGATTAACTAATGGCGGAATAATTGGAAAATTTAATGCACCAGCTAATGTTAGTGCAAATGGAAAATGGAATACACAGGATCAACAACTTTATAATGCACAAAATTTATGGGGTGGAAATTTTTTTGGTGATGGATCTGACGGTGCACTAGTAGTAGCATCAAATACAAGCCTAGATGTATTAAATGCAAATGGTTTATATGATGCAGATATGGTTGTAAGACAGTACACCTCTTTAACTATACAATCTGGAGCAACTTTAACAACTAGTCAGCCATGTAGAGGGTTATTGATATATGTTTCTGGAGATTGTACAATATCTGGATCATTAAGTATGACAGCTAGAGGTGCAAATGCAAATCCAACTTTAGCTGGTGCCTCAGATCAAAATGCAGTATCAGAATCTGGACTAAGATTTCCTTTTATAACGTCTGGTGGGTCTCAGACAATTACAACCTCTTCATTATTATTAAATGGTTGTGGAAATATTGCAAGATCAGCAATATCTAGACATCCATCGTTGGTTGCAAATGGAACAGTGCTTACAATACCAAGAATTGGAGCAGATGGTGCACCAGCTGTTAGTTGTGCAACTGGATATGCTGCTAATTCAGCATCTGATGGCGTTGGAGGACAAACTGGTGGAGGTGGAGGTGGAGGACGTTCTACTGGTGGTATGTATGCTGGTGTAGAAAGAGGTGGAATAGGTTCTTGTTTTTCTGGAGGCTCTGGTTCTGGCGGATCAGCACACGCTGGTTCATCAAACTGTGCAAGTCCAGGAGGTCAAGGTGGAGACTATGGTGGTCCTGGAGGATACTCAACTGCATATACTGGAACAGCAAGTGGAAATGGTCATACTGCTGGTGGAGGTGCAGGTAATCCTGGAGGAACTGCTTTAATCGGAAATGCAACTCCAGTTGGAAATCCAGGATCAAATGGAACTGGAGGTCTGTTAATTTTAGTAGTTGGTGGAAATTTAATTATAAATAATGGTGGAATAATTCAAGCAGATGGCACAAATGGTGGAGATAAGTCAGGAGGCAATGATGGATCTGGTGGTGGAGGATCTGGTGGTGGATCTATAGCATTGGTCTATAGAGGAACTTATACAAATAATGGAACTGTAAGAGCAAATGGTGGAAATGGTGGTTCTGGAAATGCAAGTGGAACTCGTGGTGGACATGGCTCTATTCAAACATTAAAGGTTATATAATTAACTAAATATTACTACTTGCACTTTTTTCATTAATAAAATCTAATTCATTAATTACTTCAAATGCCCAAGAATCAATTGCATCTTTATTTTTATTATAATGATGTCCACAGAAGAATAATTCTCCTTGAATACCCTTGGCTAAAACGAAAGCCTGAGCACCACAGCGATCACAACGATCTGCTTGTTTTATCACTCTTTCTTGCTTTTTTTCTTCTTTTACGGGCATTTAAAAATCTCCTGTTATAAAATTGTGATATACTTTTATTTATATCTTATAGGAGATTCTAGCATAAAAAAGTGAATATGTCAATATGGATTATTGAAAACTGGTCCACATTATTATCTATTTTTACCCTCCTATCTGTAGGATATGTGACAGTTAGAAAATTTGAAAAAATATTAGGAAAAGACGCAAAAGGTAGAACAATTGCTGACCGCCTTGATAGAGTAGAGCATCAACTATTTCCAAATGGTGGGTCAAGTCTGGCAGATAAGGTAAATTGCCTATCTGATGATCAGGCAGAAATCAAGGCAGATATAAAAGCGGCAAATGCAGAATTAAAATTAGTTCATGATGTACTAATAGCATATATAGCAGATAAGAAATAGAATAGTTTGATATAATAGGAATATATTTTATATAGGAGTGCCCAAAATATGACCCCAGGGCTTGTAAACTTTGTATGTCCACAAGGTTCAACCTTTAAAAGAACTTTGTTATATACAATAGATGATGTCCCTGTAGACCTATCTGGGTACACGGCAAGGCTTCAGGTTAGAGAAGCATATTACTCAACAGATCCATTGTTAACCCTAGCAACATCTGGAAGCGGAATTACAATAAGTGGATCAAGTGGCTCAATTGCTCTATATGTTAGCAATTCTACTACAGCAGCACTACCTGCTGGTACACACGTTTATGACTTAGAATTAATTAATCCATCTCTTGAAGTAGATAGACTTATTGAAGGTAACTGGACAGTTACTCCAGAGGTGACAAGGTAATGCCAGAATTAAAATTACAAATTGATGAAATTGTAAATAATGTAGTTGTTCAAGAAGAAAAAGTAGAAATTAGTTTAGGAACCTCTGGTCCACAAGGTGGTAGAGGAAATAGTATTCTTAATGGAGTAACTGCTCCAAATATTAATCTTGGTATAAATGGAGATTTTTATTTAAATACATCAAATATGAATTTATATGGTCCAAAAACTGAAAGTGGTTGGGGTGATCCAGTTGACTTAGTTGCTAATAACGAATTAGGTCATGAACACATCCAAGAAGTTGCTTCAGCAGTTTGGACTATAGAACACGGATTAGGTTTCGTACCTAATATTACGGTAGTTGATTCAGCAGGAACAGTTGTTGAGGGGTCATACGACTATCCAGATTCAAATACCGTAATTTTAACCTTTAATGGGGCATTCTCAGGAAGGGCATACTTATCTTAAAAGGAGGTGAATATAAATTATGGCTAGAAAGTTTTTAACAAATATTGATTTAAATAGTAATGAATTACGCAATGGTGTTATTCATAATTTGGCTACAGATCCATTAACTGGAACTGCTGGTCAACTATACTTCAATACTGTTGATCAAGTACTAAAAGTCTACAATGGTACAACAAGCTCATGGGAAGCTGTTGGCTCAGTTGAATTTATTGGAGACGCAGTAGCTAATTTGCTTGATGCAGGTTATGGTATTGAATTAACTTACGATGACAATGCTGATAGTTTAACTGTAACAAATACAGGTGTTGTAAGCCTAGAAGGAACTACAAATGAAGTTCTTGTTAGTGCTTCTGCAGGAGCAGTTATTTTAAGTCTTCCAGATAACATTCATGTTGATGTTACTGGTGATTTAACTGGTAATGCAGACACAGCAACTGCACTTGAAACTGCTAGAACTATTAACCTTGGAGGTGCTCTTAGTGGAAGCGTAAGCTTTGACGGAACTTCCGATGTTACTATTACTGCAGATATCGTAGCAGATGCAGTGACACTTGGATCAGATACAACTGGTGATTATGTTGCAAGTATTTCTGGATCTGGAGACGGTATTAGTGTTACTGGCTCTGGAGAAGGTGCTGTTGTAACAATTTCAAATACTGGTGTAACATCTTTATCTGGAACTGCAAATGAAGTTACTGTTAGTGCATCAGTTGGTTCAATTACAATTGGTCTTCCAGACGATGTAACAATTGGTGGAGATTTAATTGTAACTGGAGATCTTACTGTTAGTGGAAGCGTAACAACTTTAAATACAGAAACATTGCTAGTTGAAGATAATCAAATTACATTGAATAGTAATGTAACTGGAACTCCAACTGCTAATGCAGGTATTGAAGTTGAACGTGGAGACGAAACTAACTCATCACTTATCTGGAATGAAACATCGGAAAAGTGGTCTGCTGGTTTGCTTGGTTCAGAAACTGCTATTTCTCTAGAAGGTCATACACATGTATCTACAGATATTACAGATTTTACTGAAGCTGTAGAAGATGTTGTTGGCGGATTAGTAGAAAATACAGATACTGTATCTTGGACATATACAGATGGATCAGATGTACTAGAAGCAAATGTTGTAACAACTGGAAGTGCTTCATACTTAACAACAGCTGGTGGCGTTGCAGTAGATCTGACAACGTTAGAACCAAAACTTGTTACTGATGGTTTTGCAAAGAAATACTCAGAACAAAATGGTTCACTATCATCTGTTGGTGGTGTATGTACATGGACAGTAACTCACAACCTTGGTACAAAAGCTGTTAACGTACAAGTTTACGAAGTAGCGGCTGATTATAATCAAGTAGAAGTTGATATACAACATACTTCAACATCTGTTGTTACTCTAAAGATCAACAGTGGTTCAACAATTGCAGCAGATACATATGCTGTTGTAGTAGTTGGCTAAAGTATAATATAACGTGGGGGGCTGGATGAAATACTCCAGCTCCTCATACAAAAAAGGAATTTTATGGCAAAGAAGTTTTTAACAGGTTTAACCCTAGTTAATTTAGATTCAGACCCGTTAGTAGGGTCAGAGGGTGAACTTTACTTTAATACCTCTGCTTCTGTTGCCAAAATATATAAGGCTGGAGCCTGGACAGAATTAGGTGCTGGTGGAGGTGGTGGAGGTGTAACCATCTCTGAATCTGCACCATCATCTCCAACAATTGGAGATTTATGGTATCAGGCAAGTACTGGATCTCTTTCTGTATGGGATGGAACATACTGGGTAGAAGTAAATGGTGTTATTGAAGGTGGTGGTGGAGCAGGTATTATTGTTTCAACAACAGCACCTGAAAGTCCAGAAACTGGAACTGGATGGTATAACAATACAACTGGAGTTCTTGCAGTATGGGATGGAACATACTGGGTAGAAGTAAATGGCGTTATTCAAAATGATCCAGTAACTCAAGAACAAATACAAGATTATGTAGCACCACTTCTTGATCATGCTAATCACGTTAATATGTCTGCATCATATGTTGATGGCAGCAATCAAATTATTTTAACTGCAGGTGCAGCAGGTACAGGTGTAACAATATCTGAGACAGCACCAGAAAATCCAGAAGTTGGTGATGGATGGTATAACAATGTAAGTGGAGCGTTTTATTTATATGATGGAAGTTATTGGGTAGAAGTAAATGGTATAGTAACCATGACACCAGAGCAGGTACAAGATTATGTATCTCCATTATTTATTCATAATAATCATACAAATGTTGTTGCTACTTATGATGATGCTAATAATGAAATTATTTTAAATACAAGTGCATCTATTACAAATATTGATTCTATTGTTTATCCAGATTATATTGTTTTTGACACTACCCCTGAAACTTCCAGTGCATCTGTTGGAACCGTATACTGGGATTCTGGAGATGGTCTTCCAAAAGCAGTATTAAGTGCAACTACTGAACTAGGCATAGGTCAAGAATCAGTTGCTTTAGTTAAAAATGCAACAGGTTCTACCATTGCAAAAGGTAAAGTAGTTTATATTAATGGTGCACAAGGTCAAAGACCAACTATCGCACTAGCAAGTTCAGCATCAGAAGCAACTTCAAGTAAAACATTTGGATTTGTTGCAGAAGAGCTTTTAGATGAAGCAGAAGGCTTTGTTGTAACTGAAGGTATTCTTCGTGGATTAAATACAAATGGCCTAACTCAAGGTGGGGCAGTATGGCTATCCTCTTCTGGAAATTATACTCAAACAATGCCAACACAGCCAAATCACGGCGTATTTTTGGGGTATGTGGTTAAGGCTCATGCTTCCTCTGGTGAAATATTTGTAAAAATTCAAAACGGGTATGAATTAAATGAACTTCATAATGTCTTAATAACATCAGCATCTATACAAAATAATGATTTATTGGCATATGATTCAGCATCTGGATTATGGAAGAATAAAGCAAGTTCTGATATAATTGAAGTAATAAGTCCGTTTTTGTTGATGGGAGGATAGAATGGCAATTGAATATAAAGTTTTAGGTCAATCAGCACCTTCTGCTACAACAAATACAAATATCTACTCAGTTCCATCTGGAAAACAAGCGGTAATTTCTACAATAACAGTAGCTAATCGTGGAAGCTCTGCAGCAGCATATCGTTTGGCAGTACGTCCAAATAATGCTGCATTATCAAGTCAACATTATATTGCTTATGATATATCTATTGCCGCTAATGACACAACTGCACTAACAATTGGATTAAGTCTTGGAGATACTGATGCCATAGATGTTTACGCCTCTTCAGCTAGTGTGTCTTTTGGAGTATTTGGTTCGGAGATTTCCTAATGTCCATAAGAAGAGTAAGTAGGTCTACAATTGCTCAAGGATTACCAAAGGGTAGTAAGTTATGGGATCAATCATCTTTTTTATCAATTCCAGTTGAATATTTAGTTGTTTCAGGTGGTGGCGGTGGAGGTGGAGCATTTTCTAACTTTGAACAGCGTTATGGTGGAGGTGGAGGTTCTGGTGGCTATCGTTGTTCAAAACAAGACGAGTCTAATGGTGGTGGAAGTGCTATAGATCAATTATTTAGAGCTGAAATTGGAACTGCTTATACAGTTACAGTTGGTGCTGGTGGTAGTGGCGTTGATGGTACAACTACTGGTGGTACTGGTGGCACATCAACTTTTGCAACAATTTCAGTAACTGGTGGCGGTGGTGGTGCTGGTTCAACTCCAGTATTCGGTTTTGGTTCACAAGGTGGATCTGCTGGTGGTGCACCTACAACTGGTTATAGTAATTCTGGAACTGCTGGTGGTGGTGGTGCTGGTGCAGGTAGTACTAACACAACATTTACTGGTGGTTCAGGAATTACATCAACAATTACTGGTTCGTCAGTAGGTCGTGGTGGCGGTGGAGGTGGTGGTCGTGGTGGTGCATCTGGTGGTTCTGGTGGTGCTAATGCTGGGGTTGCAAGTAATGGATCATCAGGTACAGCAAACACAGGTGGCGGTGGTGGTGCAGCATCAAACAACGTAAATCAAGGATTTAATGGTGGTAATGGAGGATCAGGCATAGTTGTTTTGGCTTATCCAGAATTAGCACCAGCCTTAACAGTAGGTGCTGGATTAACACATACAGTAAGCACAACTGCTCGTCCAGGATTTAGAGTTTACACATTTACTGCAGGAACAGGAACGGTGACATTTTAATGGCACATTACGCATTTTTAGACAGTGACAATTTTGTAATAGACGTAATTGTTGGTAAAGATGAAAATGAATTACTTGATGGTTTAACACCTGAAGAATGGTATGGAAACTTTAGAGGGCAGCGTTGTCTTCGTACATCTTATAATGGAAATATACGCAAAAATTATGCTGGTATCGGTTATACCTATGATCAAGAGCGTGACGCTTTCATTCCACCAAAACCATTTGAGTCTTGGATACTTGATGAAGAAACATGTAAATGGATTCCACCATCAGAATACCCAAATGATGGAAAGGGTTATGAATGGAATGAAGATACTATAAGTTGGCAAGAAGTATCTAAATAATCCAACATGGTATAATATTTTAAGGTGATTTCTATGACTTTTTCGTCTTTGGTTGGTATTATAAATAATGGCTAAACAATTATTAAGTGCCGCTAAAAATTGGTCTGGAACAGGTCCTGTAATTGATACATATATTCCAGATATCACAGATTCTGCAAATATTGAAGATGCTTTTAAGCTATTTATGTATGGCGAGATAGAGGATGGCGGAGCTGAATATGTTCAAGAAACAAGTCTTTATTCAAGCATAGTTGCAATCAAAGAAACAGCAGATGGTGCTAGTGGTCTAGTATCAAGTCATAATTCAGCATCAATAAATGTTCATGGTCTTTCTTCAGGTGCAGCAGTTGTTGGAACAACTAGTACACAAACTTTGACAAATAAAACATTACAAAATCCAATAGTTAGTGGATCTGTTACAGTTACTGGCAACGTAATTGGTCATATTAGCATAGCCACTAGCTCTGCTTCTGCATACACCATATCCTTAGCTGATGATGGTGCATTAGTACAAATGAATTCTGCTTCTGTAAACTCATTAATAGTTCCATTAAATTCTTCAGAAGCATTTCCAGTTGGAACACAAATAACAGTTGTTCAAGCAGGAACTGGTCAAACAACAATATCGCCAGTATCTGGTAGCGTTACATTAAATTCAACGCCTGGTTTAAAACTTAGAGCAAGATGGTCAACAGCAACTCTAGTTAAATTAGATACAGACTCCTGGTTGGTTACAGGAGACTTAACGGCATAATGAGATTACTCAATATTGGTGCAGTTAGAAAAGCATTCTTTGATACTTTTAATAGATCAAATCAATCTGGACTTGGAACTGCATCAGATGGATCTTTATGGGATGCAATTAGGGGTACTTTTAATATTGTTTCAAATAAAGCAGAGGGTCAAACGCCTTCAGGATATCCACTTGCATCAGTTAGTATGCCAAGTGAAGCAGTTACAATAAATTTAAAAGGTGTTACACAAGGATCTACCGCAGCCTTATGGATAACTGATAGTGGAAACTGGTATGGTATAGGAATTGATCAAGAGCCAGTAAGCTGTAATTGTCAAACATGTTCAAATCCAGGAAATTGTTCGCAATATTCTTATGTATGTAATGCTGGAAATTATTTTTGTGATGTTGTAGGAAATAGATATTGTTCTGCATATAGTACAGTCTGTAATGCAAGATATTATAATTTTACAAATGGAACTCCTGGACCATGTTATGCATGGAGTAGGAATTGTAATGCTTATAATTCTGGAAACTGTAATGCATCAAACTCAAGCTTTACATGTAATTCTGCATCAAATCCTTGTAATGCATTTAATGCAACAACATTTTATCAATGTAATTGTCAAACCTGTTATCCACAATATGTAAGATTTATTCAGTCTATTGCAAATACTATAAGTCAAGTTACTATATCCACAGTTTCAAGTATTGTTCAATCATTTAAGGTTATAATTTCTGCAATAAATCCATCAAAAACATCAGCAACTGCCACAATTAAGGCATATTCTGATACTAACCTTTCAACACAAATTGGATCAGATCTAACCTATACCCCTACTGGAGTTGCTATAAATGCAAAATATGGTATAATGATTAAGCCTTCAACTTACTCACAAGGTAATACAATTGATGAGATAAGCATTGAAACAACATAATAAGGAGAAGACATGGCAGACGAAGCAATTCCAGAATTAGTATCACCAGCCTTAACAATGTATCCCTATGATATCGCCCTAATTATTGACGGTACTGTTTTTCAAGTTCTAAATGTTGATGGCCAAGCAGCTGCACAGTTTATGGCACAGCCAACATTTGTTAGAGTAACAAGTTCTGACAATGTAAAAATTGGTTGGAAGTATGTAAACGGTCAATTTGTAGCACCTGATCCAAGTGAATTTTCTGGTCAGTAAATAGATAGGACATATTTTTTGAAGTTAGTCCATTTTACATGTGTGAAAACTCCAGAACTTGGGGTTCCACAACCAATTAAAAAGTTTATTCCAGAATGGTATAGAAAAGCTGAAACATACTATACTCCATCATCAGAAAATATATCTATTGAAGATGGTACTCAAAAAGAATTTGCTGGTTTAAAAACATGTGCACCATTTCTAGACTCAATGATGTCTGGATATGCATTCATAACGCCATTTGATATCTATGTTGGAAAATCTGAAGATGGTGCAATAGATTTAAGATGGAATGCTCCAGGTGGATGGGAGGATTTTATTTCTGAAAGACCAAAAGAGTCTGGGTCAACCATGCCAAGACCAGAGGGACATGCTCCAAACCACCTTGTATGGTCAAATAAATGGGGGATAAAAATGCCAAGAGGATATAGTGCTTTAATAACACACCCATTAAATAGATATGATTTGCCTTTTACAACATCTTCTGGAATAATTGATAGTGATAAATTTTTTGGTAATGGGAACATACCATTTTTTATTAAAGAAGACTTTATTGGTGTAATAGAAAAGGGTACTCCATTTGCACAAATTATTCCAATAAAGAGAAAGAAGTGGAAGATGATTAACAATAACTCTTTGAAAGATCAGTATATGTTTCAAGGAAAAGATGTTAGAGTTAAAGAAACTTCTTATAAAAGAAAATTTTGGGTAAGAAAGGAATATTTATAATGGAACATGAACATGGTGAAGGAAGAATTATCAAACTAAGTACAATGGATTTAGTTAAAGAATTTTTTGCAAAAAGAAAAGCTTTTAAAAATAAGAGCAGTGTAGTATCAGGATCATCTCTTCCAGTTCCACCAAGTTCTACAATAAATCATATTGCCATAATTTTAGATGGAGAAGTGCAAGAAATTATGAGAGCACAAAATAGACTAACTGCACTTTTACTAAGTGAGCCAAAATTCGTAGTTTTTGATGTAGATGATATTAGACCAGAAATAGGATGGAAATACTATGATGGCAAATTCCATAACGGTGTATGATGAAAAATAAGAAAATAGAGTTTATATCATCTTATCCACATTTAGAAATACCTCATCCAATACCAGCAAGTAAAATTGTTCCAGATTGGTATAGAAAGCTTCCTGGTGCTGCAGAAAAAATAGAGACTGTGAAAAAGTGTGTGCCATTTTTAGATGCACTAACTTCTGGCTATGTGATAACGTTGGCAGCAGACATTAATTTTGATAATCAAACAAAAACATTCTGGCATAATTCTCAAATTGAATTAAATTCAGACCATCATGAAATCCAAACTCAAGGCGTTGAGATAGATCCAGATTTTGATACTCAGCCACATAAATGGGTAAATCAGTGGGTAATAAAAACACCAAAAGGATACAGTTGTTTATTTATACATCCACTAAACAGAGCAGACCTACCTTTTAAATCATTTACTGGAATTGTTGACACAGATAGACATCCATTAGTTATAAACTTTCCATTTGTAATGAAAAAAGATTTTCATGGATTAATTCCAGCAGGTACTCCAATTATTCAAATAATTCCATTTAAAAGAGATAATTGGTCAGCTAAAGTTATTGATGATAAAGAGTTTAAAGAACATCCAGAGGCACACGAAGTAGAAAATCCTCCGTTTAACTGGTATAAAAGAAAATGGTGGACTAGAAAGACATATTCATAATGGAAAGTATCTTCATTGCCATACCCTCTATGGTTGATACTGAAACTGCTGCTACTGTAGAAAATGCAATACTGGCTGCTGATAACCCAGAAAGAGTCTTTATTGGCGTATCGTTTAAAGACCTGAATAAAAAAGAATATAAGAAGGTTTTAGGGTTATCTAAAAAATATCCAAACATATCTGCTGAATTTATTAAATTAAGAAAAAGAAGAGTTTCTGACTATGGCACAGGAGATGGCAGATACAGGTCACATAGGCTATATTCTGGACAGGATTATATGCTCCAGATAGATTCACACACCCTTTTTGATAAAGGCTGGGATTCTTATCTAATAAAACTATTTAAAGAATGTAAGGAAAAAACTGGGTTAGAAAAGATTGTATTAACTTCATATATTCCATATTACTCTTATAAGCCAGAAAGAAAGAAGCACGAAGGTGAGTCATCTTATCCAAGATACCCATACTACCTACATGATCAATTTTTCTTAAATTATATTCCAAAATGGACTGATGAAATTCTTGTTGATAGGCATAATAAAGATAAATTTATTCCATGTGTAAAATTTAATGGAGCCTTTGCTTTTGGTGACAAAAAGTTTATAGAAAATACTGGGGTATTTAAAGATGCAATATTTTATGATGAAGAACTTATACAAAGTATAAATCTTATAGGAAATGACTTTGCATTAGTTTTTTCAAATATAGAAGATATCCCAATATCACATTTATACTATGATGACATAAATGAGTTTGGTGGAAAAAGAACCTATTTCAGTGACTTGGTAAATGATAAAAAGAAAGCACAAATTTCTACAAGGGCAATAACCAATTATCTTAATTTTATTAATGATCCAAAAAATAAAAAGGCAGTTGACAAATATCAGGAATATGCTAAAATTGATTTAAATCGTGGTGCTATAAGAAAAAACTATATACCAAAATCATTTATTGTGGAGGGTTATAATGACTGATTCAAAAGGTATTCCAGAAATACCAGAATTAATATACCCAAAACCAGATCCTGAATTAAATAAAAGAAAATCAAGACCTTGGGATTTATTTAATAAAAATATTGGAAGGGTTGAAGAAACCCTGCAAAAAGAAAGAATGTCTATATGTATGCAGTGTCCACATTTAATAAAGGTAACAAAACAATGCTCAAAGTGTGGATGTTTTATGGATGCTAAAACAAAACTTCCAAATGCATCATGTCCAATTGGAAAATGGGATACTGTAGATATAAAAGTAGACGACATTGATTATAAGAAATAATTACTGTGTTTAATAAAAAATTTATTGAGATAAATAGAACATTTGACTTTAAAGTATTTGATGTAATTCCAAATAATACAAAAAGAAAATGGATGTCAAAAACAGATGGAAATGCCTATAGATGTATTCCATTGAATGTTGCAAATCAATATGGGTGGAGTGTATTATCTCCAGGAATAATTGAGGCTGAATGGAATGGTGGAGATAAGCCACACGACATTATGGTCTCAGTAAGAGATGTTGAGCACGACATCGTAATAGCCTCAACAAATTTTGGTCATGGCATACTTTCAATTCTTCCAGACTTTGTTATTAGAACATCTAGAAATACTTCAATATATGTTCGTGGAATAACTAATTCATTGGCTACTGGATTACAACCACTTGATGGCATTGTTGAAACAGATTGGCTTCCATTTACTTTTACATTTAATTATAAATTTTTAAAACCAGGAAAGCTTACTATTGATAAAGGACAGCCACTTTTTATGTTCTTTCCAATAGAGCGAGGGTATATAGAATCATTTGATACTCGTGAAGTAAATATAAAAGACAATAAAGAAATGTATGAAGATTTTATTAAATATGAAAACCTTAGAGACGAACAAAATAGGGTTGGATTTAACAATGCAAAAGACTCTGCAACGTATGGAAAAGGGTCACTTTTAGGTAAAAGTTTTGATATATCAAATCATCAAAAAAATATAGATTTAAAAGGGTTTAGTTGATATTTGACTTTTTTATAAATTTAATGTATAATCATTTCGTGTACTATAGATTGGAGAAAAGATGGTACAGCTAACACCAGAACAGAATGCAATGTTGCAGTCTTATGGTCGTTCATTCCTAGGTGCAGTTATTGCACTATACTTAGCAGGTGTAACAGATGCTTATCAGTATCTTAATGCACTTGTGGCAGCAGTAGCACCAGTTGCAATTCGTTATTTTAACAAAAACGATATTGCTTTTGGAAAAATTTCAGGAAAGTCAACTCCTGATGAAGTTGCTACAGAAGTAGTTAAGGCAGTAAAAAAGGTTGCTGCTAAAAAAGCCCCAGCGAAGAAGGCTACCGCAAAGAAGACAAGCAAGAAGTAATGTCTAAACCAACCGTTTCATTTTTAACTTATGACTGGACATTTGGTGTCAAGCCATTACAACCTAATGGTTGTGCATGGTATAGATGCTACCTTCCAATGAAGGAGTTATCTAAGAATGGTTGGGAGACTGGTATTGGTGTTCCAGGATTTAATCCAGAACATGGTCTTGGAATACTTATACCAGATCAAAAAGCAATTCACGGCTGGGAAATAGTAGTGTTAAAGCTAATAATGCTTGAAAGAGTTGTTGAACAAGTTGCAGTAGCAAAAGAATTAGGTCAAAAAATTGTTGTTGATATTGATGATCATATGGAAGGATTAGAAGAAACTAATCTTGCATATAAAACAACACACCCAGATGCTAATCCAAAAAATAATAGAGAGCATTATATTGCAATTATGGATCAGGCAGATGCACTAATTACATCTACCCCATTCCTATTTGACTTTTATAAAAATAAGTATCCAGAAAAACCAATTTATTTGATTAGAAATGGTATTGATGTTGATAGATGGCCAACTCACAATGATCATAAAGGTAGGCTGCCAACATTTGGATGGGTTGGTGCAACTCCATGGAGATCTGGAGACTTGGAAATATTAAGACCATATTTTGGACAATTTTTAAGAACTAGACATTTAAAATTTCATCATGCAGGTGCTATTAAAAATGCTCCTAAGTCATATGTACAAGCAGGTATAGATCCTAAAATATCATCAGAAGAGCCAATGAAAACAATGTTAGGAGTTCCAGAACTATACTCTAGAAAAATTGATGTTGGAATTGTTCCACTAAGAGATGTTCCTTTTAATCATGCAAAGTCATATTTAAAGGGTATGGAGTATGCAGCAGCTGGAGTTCCATTTATTGCCAGTGCTTTACCAGAATATAAATTGCTTGAAGATGGCGGTGTGGGTAGAACCGCCAGTACTCCACAGGAATGGATAGGGCATATGGAAGAATTATTAGATCCAAAAGTTAGAAAAGAAGAAAAAGAAAAGAATCTTGAAAATCTAAGATCAAAGTTCTCAATGACTCAGCGTGGTCTTGAGTGGGCGGAAGTTTTAGAAAAAATCAAGATGTTATAATATTTGTATGGCAAATATATTTATCAAATATGACCAACTATCTGAACCTACTGGAAAAATTTTAGAAACATATATTAGAAATATGACAGTTCATAATCTGTCTGTGAAAGAACAAAATGCAGATTTTTGCATAAGTTTAAATGTAACACCATATCCCTCAGAAGAAAGATTTAATGCTTTTTCCTACAATAACCAGTCTGACATGGAAGAGCTTTGTTCAAAAATATATTATCAGTGTTCAAAGGCTGAGGTAAGAACTAAAACACTGTCAAAAAGATCTATCCCTAGAGAACAATATGAACAAATGTTTAAAGTGCCAACCCTAGTAATTAACTTAACAAATGATTCAAAAGATTTTGATGAAGAAATGTATGCAACTATTATTGGGCAAGGAATTGTATCCTATCTTAATCCTGGAACAGTATTTGATACATTTTCATCAAAGAAAAAATCTGGGGAAAAAAGATTTATTGATAGAAAATTTGTTCAAGAACCAACAAGTAATTCAAAACTGTTGTTTAAGAAATAATTCAGCAGCTAAATACTTTTTAATTTTTTGAATAGCATTAATACCTAAGTAAAATTTTGATTTACATGACAAGCAGTAGAAGTATACCTTATCTTCTTCGTCAACTTTTGTAACAATTATATCGTCAGCAACATCTGTTTCATTAAATGGACAAGAAATTTTTTCTGCTCTTCCTTCATTTACAAGGTTTAAATAAGAATGAACCTCTTTAATTGATAATTCCATTTGACCAGCCTTTAACATTCGTGTAGAATATAACTATTCTATTTTATCAGATAAAGGGTGTGCATCACAAAATGTCATTTATTGACTCCAATGGATCTATTACAGATCCTTACCGTAATTTTATTCATATTTCAAGATATGCTCGTTGGATTGAAAGTGAAAATCGTAGAGAAACCTGGCAGGAAACTGTTGAAAGGTATACAAACTTTATGAAAGATCATTTGGTACTAAACTATGGCTATAGTCCAAATGCAAAAATATTCAATGAGGTTAAAGAAGCTATCTTGAATCATAAAATTATGCCGTCAATGAGAGCATTAATGACTGCAGGTCCAGCACTAGAGCGTGATCATATTGCAGCATATAACTGCTCTTTTATTGCTGTTGATAGTCCTCGTGCTTTTGATGAAGCTATGTACATTTTAATGAATGGAACAGGTGTTGGATTTAGCGTTGAGCAAAAATATACAAATTCACTTCCAGCAATTGCAGAAGAGTTTCATCCAACAGACACAACAATTGTTGTTGATGATTCAAAACTTGGATGGGCAAAAGCCTATAAAGAATTAATTGCTCTACTTTATCAAGGACAAATTCCAAACTGGGATATGTCAAAGGTGCGTCCTGCTGGAGCAAGACTAAAAACTTTTGGTGGTCGTGCTTCAGGACCAGAACCATTAAATGATCTATTTAAATTTACAATTGAAACATTTAAAATGGCTGCAGGTCGTAAGTTAAAGCCAATTGAAGCACATGACATTATGTGTAAGATTGGAGAAGTTGTTGTAGTTGGTGGAGTAAGAAGAAGTGCTCTTATTTCTTTATCAAATCTTGATGACTTTGAAATGGCAAAGGCAAAGAGTGGTCAATGGTGGGAAGGAAATGGTCAAAGAGCATTAGCAAACAACTCTGCTGTTTACAATACAAAGCCAAATACTGCACAGTTTCTTCGTGAGTGGCGTAATCTATACGAATCAAAATCTGGCGAACGTGGTATTTTTAATATGGATAGCGTTCGTAAGCATATTGATAAATTTGGTCGTAGAGATTCTTCACTAGTTGCAGGTACAAATCCTTGTGGAGAAATTTTACTTCGTCCAAACGAATTCTGTAATCTTACAGAGGTTGTAATTGAAGCATCTGATAGCAGAGAAGACCTTCTTGAAAAAGTAAGACTTGCTACAATTTTGGGTACATGGCAATCAACCCTTACAAACTTTAAGTACATCAGAAAATCATGGAAAGATAACTGTGAAGAAGAAAGACTTCTTGGTGTATCTTTGACTGGTATTTATGGAAATAAACTAACTGCCACAAACAATGATGGTCTGGTAGATTTATTAAATGATATGAGAGATCTATCAGTTTTAACAAATAAAAATGAGGCTAAGAATTTAAATATTAATCCCTCAGTATCAATTACCTGTGTAAAGCCGTCAGGGACCGTTTCTCAGCTTACTGGGGTGTCTTCTGGCATTCACCCATGGTATTCAGAATACTACATTAGAAGCGTTAGAGCAGATAATAAAGACCCTCTAACACAGTTTTTAAAAGACTCTGGAATTCCATTTGAGCCAGATGTTATGAAGCCAGAAGCTACTACTGTTTTCTACTTCCCAATCAAGGCTCCAAAGAATGCAGTTCTTACAAAAGATCTAACTGCAATTGATCACCTTGAAATGTGGAAAACATATAGAACAAATTGGACAGAGCATAATCCTTCAGTAACTATCAATGTTCACGAACATGAATGGATGGGTGTTGGTGCATGGGTATATGATAACTTTGATTCAATTGGTGGAGTATCATTCTTACCAGCAGTTGAGCACTCATACAAACAAGCACCATACCAAGAAATTACAAAAGAAGAGTATGAAGAGTATGTGAATAAAATGCCTGACACTATTCGTTGGGACATGCTTTCTTTGTATGAAACAACAGATGGAACAACTGGAAGTCAAGAGCTTTCTTGTGTTGCTGGATATTGTGAGATTGTAGATATTGCAGGTAACTAAGGCTATTTGTGATAAAATAGTCTAGAGGTACTCCATGTCTTATAAAAGCTCAAATCTTTATGCTTCTAAAGTTTTTGCTGAACACCCATTAGCTTTGTGGGCTGTAGATGAAAATGTAAACTTTGTGTCTTTAATTTCAGAAGGCTCAAAAAATATAACCTCTATAAGTTGGACACCATATAATATTTCTTCAGTATTGTCATTTACAGCACCATCTCAAAACCCTATTGAAGACTCTGTAGTGTCTAAAATATATAGAACATCTGCATCTATAAATTATATTGAGACAGTATCTCAGCAAATACAATATTCAGACCTTGATACTTTAAAAGATACTGTTTGTTTTAATGCTTATGTGTATATTCCTAGTGATACCCTAATAGACGATATTGTAATTGGATTTGTAATTGATGGAACAGAATATACAAAAACTTACTCCCCAATATCTTCTGATAGATGGATTAAGGTTGAGCATACAGCAGAAACTATTCCGTCAGAAAATATTGAACTTATTTTTAGGGCAAACTATAATGCATTAGCTGGATCTGGTGAAGAAAATTCTTCTATATATATCTCTGGTGTTTCTGCTGGTCAATGGTCAGAACCATTTAACTCATTTGATACTGGAATACATGTAGAAGAATTACCAGAATCAATATTAAATTTATTAAATGTAGCCTCTAGTGCAGTAAGCTGTGTAAGCCTAGACCCATATGGATTTAGCAACGAAGATATGGGGTATGTAATAAATTATAACAATATATTATTGACTGAAACTACTGGTTTACCAATGGTTTATGGATCAAGAAATAATATATCTGTTTTAAATATAGGAGCATATTCAGAAGAAGAAGATGTAGTTATCCCATCATTAGTATTTCCAGGAAAAGGATTCCTAAACCAATCTGGTATTTATTCAAATAGAACTGCTGAATTCTGGATGAGAATAAATAATGAATCTACAAATCCATTAAAAATATTTGGACCACTAGCATCAGAAGACGGTCTTTATGTAGATTCTGAATTTTTAACAGTAAGAGTTGGAAAATATGTTAAATCATATTTTGTAGGACAATGGTATAGACCAATGCTAGTTCATTTTGGACAAACAGAGTCTGAAATATATTTGATGATAAATGGAGAAAAGGTAATATCTATTCAGATAGATTCATTAGATATTGAAACCTTTCCAAATTCAGATGAAGACTTTTTAGGATTTTATGGACACCATAAAAATATGCCATTTGAAATTGATATCTTTTCAATATTCCCATACATAGTAACTGAGCAGATTGCAAAAAGAAGATTCGTTTATGGTCAGGGTGTTGAAAGTCAAGAAAGTATAATGTCATCTCTTGGTGGAGACTTGACATATGTTGACTTTGCATATTCTGGTTATAACTCAACCATATCTTATCCAGATAGAACTCCATGGACAAACGGATACTCAAATAATTTAAAGGTAACTTCTGAAGGAATAACTCTTCCATATTTAGAATTACCAAGTTTAATATTTACTGATACATTAAATGACTTAAGCCAGGGAGAATCTGAGCTGGTATGGTCAACTTTTGAATATGATAATTTTAATATACAAAATGAAAGCTATCCATTTATATCAATGAAGCCAAATTCCAGCTATGACAATATTGATTCAACTATATATTTTTCAAGAATAAATAAAAATGGATATCAAACAAAGTCAATATATTCTGTAATAAAGGCAGATTCAGATGTAAACACATATCAGTCAATTTTATATATTTCTAATAATGTTAATACAAACTACTTTGAGGCAAAGATAGACTCTGGAAGTTTACAGTATGTATATAACGGTGAGACACTTTATTCAGAAGTAGTTTCGTCAGGGTCTATTGCAACAGTTGGCTTTGATATAGAATTAATAACGGAAAACTATCCACAGATAGGACAATTTTTCTCTAACCTAGATAATACCTCATTGAATTTCTGTGGAGTTTCTGGGGCTACATTTAAGGGAAAAATATTTTCTTTAACATTAAATAATAAATTTTTCTTAGAGAAGGATCCACAATTTTTTAATTCAGATGGTTTTGCAGTAAACGCTGATGGTATATTCCACTACATTGGTTCGTATACATTACTTCCAAAACATAGTAATTTAACAACTTATTTAGATGTTGCTGCTTCTGGATACTGGGAGTCTTCTATTCCATTAACATATTTTGGAAAATATATAAATATGCAAGACGGTAGTAGATTTTATGACCTAGACTTAATTCAATTTAATATAGATATTCCAGATACATTTTATTCAAGAGATACTGAAGATTCAATAGCATATCGTGAAAATATGTCAGTAAAGCCATATATAACTTTACAAACAAAAGATTCTGTTGGAACAATTCCATATGTTAATTATGTAAACACTGCAAGTGTTGGAAACTCTAGATACCTAGATTTTGATAGTCACTCTGGATTTGAAGATACAAAGTTTGAGGTTTCTGACGCAACAGTTATATTTCCACCAAAAGATGGTGTTGATTTTAATGACTATTTTATAACCACACACATATTGATTTCATCAAAAGGTATAAATACAGAAAATGTTTTAGTAAAAACAATGTCATTTTCTTCTGTATCATTTGACGAGGCAGAGCTATATAAAATTGGTACAGCAACTGGAAAAAGCATAATTCCTATATCTAAGCTAAATGATGAATATTTGTATAAAACAAAGACCCCAGTCACTATAAATCATGAGTCATCTTCATATCTGTATATTACTGGTGATAGTGGAATTTTAACACTTCCAGTAGAAAGTGGTAGTGTCGTAAACGGTGTATCTTTTCCAATAAATGAAAGCCTAAGATCAGACTTTAGAATGGTTGGTCTTCAGATGTACTTAATGTTTAATGAGTACGACTACTTCCCAGAAGAAAGGGTAATTGGAAAATTTTATAATGATGTAAAAGAGTACCTAATATATTTAACTCCAGAAGGAAGCCAAAAGAGGGCAAAAATAAGGTTAGTTGACTCAAATACTAATTTAGACGTAACTGGAGTAAAGTTCTTCTTGAATGGAAAAGAAGTTTCTAGTGTTATGATAAAACCATTTAAATGGAATTCTTTAATCATATCTTTACAAGATAATAGTCAGTTTATTGGAGACGTTGTAGATGTTGAAGACAACGCATTAAATTTCTATAGAGACGTAGCTGGTACCCCTGAAGGATTTTCTGGACAGCTAGAGATGTACTATGGATTTAGGGTAAACAATGTTTCAATATTTTCAGATATAAATGAAATAAAGATTAACTTAACGGTATCAGATTCTTGGGTAGACATATATACTGGTACATGGGCAGACATATCTTCTGGTACATGGGCAGATGTTTTAAATCAAAATATTATCCCAATTACAGTTTTATCAGTTGATGGAGATAACATATTTAATACATATAGCGGACTTTCTTACATTACTGGAAATGATAATGACCTTCTTAGTGTAAATTTTGACAGTGTAAAGGTATTAAATGACGCTGATTGGAACACTTTTGAGTACAAACCTATTTAATATGGTATAATCATGTCAT
>JACCDX010920043.1_pt1 | contig 29734 bp, 9 predicted proteins | sample 7449681 | NCBI WGS metagenome assembly JACCDX01 (sample SAMN15323450, study PRJNA562643) | freshwater metagenome | isolation source: river surface water | place: USA:Blue River Watershed | collected 2017-08-18
CGGGCAAACGCCGCCTGTGCGTTGGCATACGCGATCGCACGCTGGTACTTGGACACCGCCGCACGCGCCGTGGCCCGCACCAGCTCCAGCTCCGTCTCGGCCTTGCTGCTCACCCCCGACTTGGCCACCGCCGCCACCCGGCTGTCCACGTCCAGGCTCTTTTGCGCCACGTTCAGGTCGCTCATGGCCAGGCCGTAGCGCAGCGCGGCAATGCGCGTTTGCGTCATGATGGCCATCGACAGCGCCTGACGACGCGCATCGTCCACTTCCAGCTGGCGCTCACCGGCCTTCGTCACCGCAGGCGCACTCAGCACCCGCAGCAAATTCCACGACGCCCGGGCCGAGCCCTCCACCCAGTCGTTGTTGTACAGCAGCGAGTTGCTGTCGTACTGCTTGCCCAGGCCAAACGTCAGGTTCGGGTAGGCCTGCATCAGCTGGCGACGCGTCTCGTCGGCCGAGATGCGCTTCTTGAGGTCTTCCTCGCGCAGCTCGGGCCGGTTCATCAGCGCCGTGTCCTCCAGCACCGCCAGGTTCGTTGGCAGCGGGTTGAGCGCCACCTCGGGCGTGTCGGCCAGCGCAAACTGCGAGGTCGGTGCCGACATCAGCGCGGCCAGCTCGGCCTTGGCAAAGTCCAGCTCCTGGCGGCGCACGTTCAGCAGCGCCACCGCGTCCACCAACGAGCGCTGGTAGGCCAGCGCCGTCTGCACCGGCATGGCCCCACGCGCCTCGGCCGCGCGCGACTGCTCGATCGCAGTCTCCGCCTGCTTCATCACCGACTCGGCCTCGCCGGCCAGCTTTTGCGCGCCCATCGCGCGCAAGAAGGCGTAGCGCACATCGTGCACCGTCGTCTGGATCACCCGGCGCTTGCGCTCTTGCGCAATCAAAAACTCGTCCGCGCGTTGCTTGGCACGGTAGTACGACACCCCAAAGTCCAGCACGTTCCAGCTGAACTCCACCGAGCGCAGCTTGTGGCTCATGTCCGAGGAGGTGGAGAAGCTTTGCGTGCGCGGCATCGCCTCATCCGGGCGCGAGCCTTGGGTGGGGTACAGCGGACGACCGTCGCCGCCCGAGTAGTTGTTGCGGCTCATGTAGCCAGCGCCCGCCACCACGTTGGGCAGCATGTCGTACTTGGAGACTTCATGCAGCTGCCCGTTGACCGCCACCTCCATCTTCTTCAAACGCAGGTCCAGGTTGTACTTGAGCGCGCGCGCAATCGCCTCGTCCATGGTGATGGGGGCGGTGATCGGCTCTTGCTGGTCAAACATCTTCACCCGGTCGGCCGCCGCGCGGTCGCGCACCGCCTTGTCTTGCAGCGCTTGCGGGTTCAGGCTGGAGCAGCCCACCAGGATCAGGGTGGCCACCGCCAGCGTCACGGGCTTGAGGGCGGTTTGGAAGCGTGTTGTCATGTCAGTTTCTCCGTCAAAAATTCAAATCAGTTCAAAAAAAGAGGGTGCGGTGTTCAATGGCATGCAGTGGTCTGGATCATCGGCTTCATCCTTGGTAAGAAGCCGCGCCTGCGGCTGATCTGCGGGCCATCTGCAGCTGCTTGCTGAAGCCCATCTGGCCGCGTGCCTGAGCCTGGCGGTCATGACGTTCCTGGCGCTCTTGCGCCTCAAGCTTGATCGCCTCGCGTGAGGCCAGCAAATGCGCGGCCAGCTTCTCGCCCAGCGAGGCCTCGTCGGCCTCTTGCTGTGCGCGGGCCAGCGCCTGCTCGGCCGCCTTGTCCTGCATCAACTCGGCCAACGTCTGGTCGGCACTGGTCGGGCCTTGGCTGATCTTCACCAGAGCGCCCACCGAGTTCTGCGGATTGAGCTCTTCCATCAGGAGACCCGACTGCATCACGATGGAGGGTATCTTGGCGTCTGAGGATTGATAGCGTGTGTCCTTGACTTGAGGCAGCACGTACAGGTTCGGGTCTGTGGGACGATCGAACTTGTCAATCAGCTGCTCCGTACGATGCAACTCGTTCATGCCTTCCGCACGCGAACCCATCACCCGGGCCGCCACGACAGCAGCCGTTGAGCCACCATTCGTGATCGACACCGCCTGACGGCCATCAGACACCGCTTGTTGCACATGCAGGGCTGGTGCCGTGGGAGGGGCTGGGGGCTCGGGCTGGGGTGGTGGCGTCACCACAGCTTGGGGGATCGTCGGGGCCACACGGTCATCATCCAGCACCGGCAGGCCAAGCGCTGCAGTGGTGTCGGGTACAGCGGTGGTGTTGTCCTTGCCAAACAGCAAGCCCTGGCCGTCATCGCGGATGCGGCCCAAGCCGGTGGCAGTCGTGCCATTGGGATTGGCCGCGGTGAGCTTGAGGCTTTCGATGTCCTCGAAAAGGTAGTCGTTCTTGACGGCCACCCGCACCAGCAACTGACCGTCCGTGGTCGGCTGCGTGCCTGGTACCCGCACCAGCGTGCCCGGAACATAGTCCACCCAGGCCGTGCCGTTGAACACCTGCAACTGCTCGGCACTGCCGGTATCGGTTCCCAGCGTGGCAAAGCCGTCGCCCGTGCCTGTGCTACCCAGCGCCAACGAGACGTATTGCCCCTGGCGCGCACCCACGGTCCACACCAGGTAGGGCGAAGCCTCGTTGACCGTGACATCGTTGACAGTCATGGGCCGGTCGTTGTCGGCGATCAAGGCCTGACCTGGTGTCACCACAAAAGCGGTGCTGGGCGCCTGCACCTGCGGCAGGCCATCGGCACCCACGCCGCTGGGGTTTTGCACGCCGGGCACTGACGGATCGTCCAGGCCACTCAGGTAGATGGTGCCGGTGCCGTCATCCTTGATGGTGCCCAGGCCCACATCACTTGATCCACCTGTGTTGCTCGCTGTGAGCGTCAAGGTCTCACGATTTTCGAACGGCTGGTCGTTATTGACCGCCACCCTGACCAGCAATTGACCATCGGTGCCCGCGCCGGTGCGCGGCACTTTCACAAAAGTGCCAGGCTGGTAGTTTTCCCAGACGGCGCCATTCCAGTACTGGAGCTGCGTGCCCGTGTCCTGGCCGGGCACCGCGTGTCCAGTGCCGACCCCGGTGCTCCCCAAATCCAGCTGAACATACTGTCCCTGCTTGCCCTTGACCGTCCAAACCATGAACGGCGAGCTTTCGTTGACCTCGATGTCATTGACCCGCAAAGGACGGTCGTCATCAGCCATCAGGTCCGGGTCGGCCGGATCGGTCGGGTCGGCCACAAGTGTATTGGCCGGGATGAGTATGAGAGGGGTGCCATCGGTGTTGACGCCCTTGACCGAATCATTGACCGGTGTGGCAGGGTCGTCCTTGCGGGTGGCAAAAATATCGCCTGCACCGTCATCACTGATGATGCCGGTCCCCGTGGCACTGGCCTGATTGCCCGTGGTGTACTGGGCTTTGAGGGTGAAGGTTTCATCGCCCTCGAACGCGGGGTCGGTTTTGATACCCACACGCACCAGCAGCTTGGTGTTCGCCCCGCCGTCGGTGAGGGGAACCGTCATTGGTGCCGTATAGGGCATCCACGCCTGCGACACCGGGTCGAAATACTCCATGCTGTTGGCGGTGTCGACCCCCACGCTTGCAGTGCCCGAGGTCAGGTTCAAGGTGATCAGTTCACCTGCGGCTGCATCCACCGTGAAGACGGCAAAGGGCGAGGCTTCGTTCACTCGCACGCTGTTGACAGCGACCGTGCGGTCGTCGTTGAGCGGGGCTGTTGGCAACTGAACAGCGGTGTATGTATTGCCCTGCACCGTCACACCAGAAGGATTGCCGGGCACGCCAGTGGCGTAGATCGGGCCCGTGCCGTTGTCCCAGATGGTGCCCAGGCCGTCGTCTGAGCTGCCACCGGTGTTGGTGGCTGTGAGGGTGAAGCTCTCCCTGCGCTCATACGGAACATCGTTGACCACCGCCAATCGAACCAGCAGGGTTTGCGGATCGCTGCTCACCTGCCCCGGCAGGGTCGGGATGGCCACATAGCTGCCAGCCACGTAATCGACCCAACCTGTGCCGTTCCAGTACTGCAGCGCAGCGCCAGTGTCTGCATTGCCGCCGGAGAGCGTGGCAGAACCCGCCTTGAGGTCCAGCTTGACCAGTTGCCCCGCCTTACCGCTCACAGGCATCACGATGTAAGGCGATGCCTCATTGACTTCGGCGTCACCCACCACCAAGGGGCGGTCATCGTCCAGCAAGGCCGGCGTTCCATCCGCGCCCGGGGTGGTGGGGGTGCCCGTGACGTTGGTGTCGCCAAAGACCACGCCCGACCCGTCATCCACGATGGTGGCGCTCCCGGTGAAGGTGTAGCCCGGCTGCGGCAGCGGTGACCCTCCCAGGTTGGCGGTGGTGTAGTTACCAGTATATTGAATGGCCAGGCTGAAAGGCTCCGGACCTTCATAGTCCACCTGGTTGGCCAACTTCACCCGCACCAGCAGCTTGCCGCTGTTGTCCAACACCGCATTGCCGGTCTTGTTGGCAGCATCCACCGACCCTGCATAAACCGCTGAAGGGTTGTAGTCGACCCATTGACCACCCACGTACACCTGCAATTCGCCAGGCGCTGATCCATCGCCATAGTCATCGCCCAATCTGGCATCGTGTGCCCCTGTTCCCGCTGGCAGAGCCAGGGAAACCTGGGCGCTCGGCACACCCGTGATCGTGAACACAGCCCAGGGCGAGCCCTCGTTGATGCGCAGATCGTTGACAAACGCTGGGTTGACTGGCCTGTCGTCGTTGAAACCAACGGTGGGCGTGAGCGCGGTCTGGGATGTACCTACATCGCTGCTGGGCGAGCTGAAAGTCCATTTGGTGCCCGTGCCATTGTCAACGATGGTGCCCAGGGCCGAGTCACTCTTGCCCCCGGCGGTGGTTGCTGTGATCGTGAATGACTCAGACGCTTCGTAAGGGTTGTCGTTGTTGATCTTCAAGCGCACCGGAACACTCTTGGCCTCCCCGGGCAACTGGTTGCCGTTGGGCGTCACCTCGATCGGACTACCAGGCACATAGGGCACCCAGGCAGAGCCTGTCCAATATTCCAGGGTGTCGGACGCATCCATGCCCGATTGGGTCACATCGCCCAGCTTGGCTGTGCCGTTGCTCAGCGATACCGATAACTTTTGGCCGACAAAACTGTCGAGCGAGAACACGATGTAGCCAGACCCCTCGTTGACCGTCACATCAGCCACGCTCACACCACGGTCATCATCCTTGAGTGTGATGTCATCGAACTGCGGTTGGTTGCTGTCCATCACGCCCAGATTCGACTCGTCCGCCGGGGTCAGCGGATCGTCCTTGTGCGTCAGGAAGAGCACGCCCGTGCCGTCGTCCACGATGGTGGCTGTTCCCGCTGTGCTGCCGCCCAAGGTGATGCCTTGTGTCACACCCTTGTTGTTGTAGGTGGCGTTCAGATTGAAGGTCTCGGGGCCTTCGAAGGGCACGTCGTTGTTCAACGCCACACGCACCAACAGACGGCCGTCGGGCTGGACCACCGCGTTGGGTGTGGTGGCGTCGTAGGGCTTCCAGCTGGAAGTGGCCACGTCGAAGAATTCGAGCGCCGTGCCATGGTCTTCGGGCTCGGCGCTGCCGTTGCCCAGGCCCAGCGTCAGACCCGCACCCGGCACGCCAGTGATCGTGAACACCGCAAAAGGGGAAGCTTCGTTGACAGTAAAGCTGTTGACCGACGGCGTGGCGCCACGGTCGTCATTGCGGGTCGTGCTGGTGTCGAGCACCGGTGCGCCGTTGCTTACCGTGTTGGTGTTAATCAGTCCAGTGCCATCGTCCACGACAGTGCCGGTGCCACTAGCCACATAGCCGTTCGTGCTGGTGGCCACCAGGTCCAAGGTCTCTGGGCCTTCGAAGATGCCGTCGTTGACCACGCGGGCCCGCACCAGCAACTCACCTGGCTGGCCGTTGGTCGCGCCCGGAATGTTGACCGTGGTGCCTGGAACGTAATAGACCCAGTTGGTGCCGTCGAAGTATTCCAACTCTTGACAGCTCAGATGGGCACCCATGCCGCCGGGTGTGCCGTCGTTGGCAGTCACAGGTGGCAACACTGAATCGGTATGAGTCACCGATCCTCCTGCAAAAGTGGCCCCGGTATTGCCGTCTACCGCCAAGCGGGCAAAGCCCCCCCAACCAGTTGACGACTGTGAGGCCGTCTTACCCAGTGCCACGTTGCTGGTACCCGAATAGACCTCCACCTCAGCCAGAGACAGATATTCCATGGTGGGAAGGGTCACCTTGACATAACGGCCGGTGGCGCCGCTTGCCGTCAGAGTTTCGACGGAAGCAGCCGAATGATTGCTCGACAGCAAGAAACTGCTCACCACCTGCTGATTGGCGTCGAGGATGTAGACCGAGGCTCCGTTCAAGCGACTGGGGTTTTCCTGACGGTTGGACACCTTGATGGAATCAATGGCCACATTCGCACCCAGGTCCACCTGCCACCAGGGCGAGGTCTGCGGTGTGCCTGAGGAAGCCGCGAGCGCTCCCTGGTTCAGGTCGATCTTGCCAAACCCAGATTCGGCTCTGCCATAACCGCCAGGCACGGTCTTGACCGTGTAGTAAACCGGCGTGAGCGAGGTACCTTCTTGCAGACCATCGATCGGTGTAAAGCTGACCGTGCCATTGGCGTTGGCGACATAGGTTCCCTGCCCCGGCACAACCAGGCTGGAGACGCCAGTTTCCGCACCGGTGGCGGTGGAAAAGAGAAGCACGGTGGCCGGGTCGATATTGCCCACGCTAGCCACATCATTGGTCAGCACGTTGACCGTGGTCACTGGGAGGTGGCAGCTGATGTCGGCGTCGGTGTCCACATGACCGTTACCGGTGCCGGTGGTCTTGAGATCCAGGCTCAGGCCCTGACCAATCAGGCCGCTGACCTTATAGACCAGGTAAGGCGAGGCCTCGTTGACGGTTTGGCCGGTGACGGCGATTGGCGGCGCATCAGGCACCACGGTCCCTGCCCCTTCCAGGATATAGCCCGGCGCCGAGAAGGCCGTGCCATTCAGGTTGGTGGCGACCAGTTTGACGGTTTCTGTGCCCTCGGTCAGCGTGTCGGGGTTGACGGCCACGCGCACATTGAGCGTGCCCGTCTCGCCATTGAGGCCTGCGCCCACCTGCGGGATGGTCGGTGGGTTGAGCGGGTCATAGTTGACCCAGGCACTGCCGCTCCAGTACTGCAACTGAGTGCCGGTGTCGGTGCCGACAGTACCGCTGTCTGAGCCCAGCGCCAGCATGACCGGCTGGCCCTCGATGCCCGAGACAGTGAATGGCAGGTAACCGGTCTGGCCGGTTCCTGGCTCTTGCACAGTGCTGCCCGTCACGGTCAGCGGACGGTCATCGTCCTTGGGCGAGCTGCTGTTGAGCACCGGGGTGCCGTCGGGATTGACACCGGACACGGCCTCATTGACGCCGGCCGTGCTGGGATCATCGGCACGGGTGGCAAAAAGAGTGCCCGTGCCATCGTCCACGATGGTGCCCGTGCCCACGCGGCCCGAATTTCCGCCTGGATTGATCGCTGACAGCTTGAAAGACTCAGACACCTCGTAAGGCAAGTCCTGCTTGACAGCCAATCTCACCAGCATGGTGCTGGCGGTGGTGCTGGGGTTACCGTTATCGGGCAGGTTCAGGTAGCTGCCGGCGGTGTAAGCCACCCAGTTGCTGCCATTGAAATACTCGAACTGGGTGCCGGTATCTTGGCCCAGCACGGCCGTGGCCGAAGTGGGCTGCAGGCGAAAGGCCGCGCCTTCATCGCCCGACACCGTGAACACGATGTAGGGAGAACCTTCATTGACCCTCACATCGTTGATGTTGACCACACGGTCGTCGTCACGCACAGTCTGGGTGTCCAGAACCGGCGCTGCACCACTGACGCCCAGAACTGCCTCGTTGACATTGGGCGTGCTGGGATCGTCCGCGCGGGTGGCAAACAGGGTGCCCGTGCCATCGTCCTTGATGGTGGCGGTGCCAATGTCGCTGGCGCCGCCCGTGTTGCTGGCCGTGAGCGTGAACGTTTCGCCACCATCAAGCGGGGTGTCCTGCTTGATGGCCACGCGCACCAGCAAGTGCGTGCCAGGCGTGGTGTCGCCGTCGATCGGCGCCTTCACATAGCTGCCCGGCGTGTAAGCCCGCCAAGCGCTGCCGTCGAAATACTCCAGCGCGTCGGCGTAGTCCCCATCGGGCGTGGCCGTTCCGTTAGCCAGCTCCAGCTTGACATACTGCCCTTCGGCCGCGCTCACGCTGAACACTGCAAACGGCGAGCCTTCATTGACCACCAGGTCATCAACGAGGACAGGCCGGTCGTCATCAGGCATCGGGGACTGTGCCGTGGGGGTGACCACATTCGCGGTGGGCGGATTGACCACGGTCGGCAGTGTGTTGTTGGGATTGCCCGAGAACACAAACTGCACGCCCGAGCCATCGTCCACGATGGTGCCCGTGCCCACCGCCTGGCGGGCGTTGGCATCGGTGGCAGTCAGGGTGAAAGCTTCGGATGTTTCATAAAGGCTGTCTTGCGCCACCGCCACGCGTACGCGCAGCGGCCCCGACGGCATGGTCACCTGCGAGCCGCTGGTGTAATCGACCCAGGCCGTGCCGCTCCAGTACTGCAGTGCGGGGGCGGCATCCTGGCCGCTGCCATCGGTCGGGTTGCCGCTCAAGGAGCCCAGCTTGGCCGAGCCAGCAGCCAAGCCCAAGGAGAAGGTCACGCCGGGAACGCCCGTGACGTCGAAGACGATGTAGGGCGACCCCTCATTGACCTTGACGCTGCTGACGCTGATGCCACGGTCGTCATCGAGCACGGCGGGCAGGCTGGGGTCTTGGGTCACACCCAAGGTGTCGGGGTTGCCGGTTTGATTGGCCGCGCCGAACACGCTGCCCGTGCCATCGTTGAGGATGGTGCACTGACCGGTGGCACTGCCGCCACCGCTGTTGCTGGCCTTGAGCGTGAAAACCTCGCCGCTGTCGTCGAGGGTATCCTGAGTGATCTTCACACGGACGAGCAGGTCAGCCGGCTCATTGAGTGTGCTGTCTGTGTCTGCGGGAATCTTCACAAAGGTGCCCGGCACATAGGTCTTCCAGCTGCTGCCGTCCCAGTACTCCATGCCATTGGTGTAGTCCACGTCGGCGGTGGCCGTGCCTTCGGCCAGGCTGAGCTTGACGTACTGGCCCTCCTTGCCGCCCACCTTCATCACCGCATAGGGCGAGCCTTCGTTGACCCTGACGTTGTTGACGGTCAGGGGCCGGTCGTCATCGGCCACGGTTTGCTGGGCCGGGTCGGCCACGGGCGTGCTGGCGGTGGGCGTGACCAGGGGCTGTGCGGGCGCGGTGGCGGTGGCTGGGGTCACGCCGCTGGCAGCGGGCGTGGTGCCAAACACTGTGCCCGTGCCGTCGTCCACGATGGTGCCCACGCCGGTATCACTGCCGCCTCCAGTGTTGGAGGCCTTGAGCGTGAAGATCTCACCGGTATCGCTGAGCATGTCGGGCTTGATCGCCACACGCACCAGCAGGTTGGCGGCCTCATTAGCCGTGCCATCGCCATCGGCAGGCGTCTGGACAAAGGTGCCGGCGGTGTATTTGACCCAGCTGCTGCCGTTCCAGTATTCCAGGGCGTTGATGTAGTCCAGCGAGGCCTTGGCCGTGCCTGCGGCCAGCTCAAGCTTGACGTATTGCAATTCCTTGGCACCGACGGTGAAGACCGCATAAGGTGAGCCTTCGTTGACCTTGACGTCATCCACGGTCACTGGGCGGTCATCGTCGGCCACAGTCACTTTGGTGGGATCGGCCACGGCAGTGGTAGCCGGGCTCAGCTCGATGGGCTTGGCAGGAGCGTCGTTGGTGGCCGGAGTCACACCGGTCGTTGACGGGCTGGCAGCAAAGACGGTGCCGGTGCTGTCGTCAACGATGGTGCACACGCCGGTGTCGCTGGCGTTGGCGGTGTTGATGGCCTTGAGCGTGAAGGTTTCACCGCTGTCGTTCAACAGGTCGGGCTTGATGGCCACCCGCACCAGCAGGCTGGCGGCCTCACCGGTGGTGGTGTCGGCGTCCTTGGGGATCTTCACATACGCATCGGCGTAATAGGGTTGCCAGCTGCTGCCGTCCCAGTACTCCATGGCGTTGGTGTAGTCGGTGCCCGAGGTGGCCGTGCCGGCCGTGAGCTCGAGCTTGACGTACTGCTGCTCGGTGCCGGAGACGGTGAAGACCGCATAGGGCGAGCCCTCGTTGACCCGCAGGTCGTTGACCTGCGGCACCGCTGGCGGCGTGTTGGGCAGGGCATCGTTGTCCAAGATGGTGCCGATGCCGGTGACTGGTAAGACTGTGCTGCCAGTGCTGCCGGTGGTGCTGCCGGCTACGGACCCGCTGCTGTACCAAGTCATGGGCACCGCCGTCCAAGTGCTGCCGCCGTTGGTGGAGTACTGGAAGTTGAATGTGCTGTCCTTGAACCGGTTGTTCCAAGGGTCGGTGACCATGATGTAGAAGGCGTGGCTGCTTCCAGCAGTCACAGTGGCCTTGAAGTCCTGGATCAGGCGAGTGCTGGTGGCGGAGTCCACCAGGTTGCCAGTCGTGGAGACTCCAGTCATGGAGACCGCACCCACGGGACCGTCGGCGCCAGGCACCAGGGTGTGCTTCATGTCCAGCAGTGGCTTGCTGGTAGCATTGACCGGGTCGATCCAGTTGGCCAAATTACCGTCAGTGGAGACCACCCAAGCCACCGAGTATTGACCGGTTGTCGTCGGGATGCGCAAGCTAATTGTCTGACCCTGTAAATTGGACGGAAACAAGATGAAGCCGCCGAATGTCAGGGCTTCATAGACGCTACCATTTTCGGGAGCGGCGAGAAAACTTGTTGCAACAGCAGTTTTGCTGCTGGGCGTCCCGGCCATCGTTGGTAGACCATTGGCATCGAGCTCAGTGAAGGCCACATACGTGCCTGTGGCCGGGTTATAACCCATGGGTATCGGGCCGCTTGGGTTGTCGTCGTCGAACCCGGTGGTTGCGACGGTCCAGCGAGTCCAATTGATACCATCAGGCACAAAAGAAGGCGAAGGCGGCCCCACGATGATCTTGTAGCTCTCGGTACTCTCTGCAGCCGTGTCATCCACGATCTTCACACGGATCAGCATCTCGCCGGCATCGTTGAGGTTGACCGTGCTGCCCGCGCTGTAGTTGGTCCAGGTCGCGCCCTTGTCCAGCGAGTACTGCAGCGAGTTGGCCAGGTAGTCACCCGGATCCAGGGCCGTGTCGGACTTCAGGCTGATGGTGACCGCCAGGCCCGAATCGCCGGTGGCCTTGAACACCTCGTAAAGCTCCAGCCCCTCCATCACCTCGGCATTGGTGATGGCCAGGGTTTGCTTGACCAGAGGGTCGACGATGGTGCCCGTGCCGGTGACGTTGTAAGCACTGCCATTGACATTGGCCGTGGCCTTCAACTGGAAGGTCTCACCAGCTGGCACCTCGCTGATCACGTCGTCGGTGACCTTGAACCGCACCTGCAGCTCGTACTTGACCTCGGGATTGGCCGGATCGGTGGGAATGGCAATCGCGCTGGTGTAAGGCACCCAGGCCGTGCCGTTCCAGTACTCCATCCCAGTGACCGTGTCGGTGCCCAGCGTGGCCGTGCCACTGGTGGCCGTCAGCGTGACCGACAAGCCCTGGTTCACGGTGAGGGTGAATTGGGCGTACTCGTCCACGCCTTCGGTCACCTTCACGTTGTTGATGGCCATGGGCAGGTCATCGTCCTTGACGGTGCTGAAGCCTTCGGCCGTCTGCGCCGTCGGACCGGACCAGGACTGAACCGTCAGCTTCACCTGCTCGTCGGGCTCAGAGAGCGTGTCGTTCTCCTTGGTCATGGCGGTGCGCACCAGCACCTGATCACCCGCGGCGTAAATGGTCTGCCCGGCGGTGTAGGTCAGCCAGGTCGTACCTTCGTCCAGCGAGTACTGCAGCGGTTGCGTGGCCAGGCCGGTGGTCGCGGCGTTGTCGCCCTCGGCGGCGTCTGTCAGTTTCAATACAAGCGCCTGCCCGGGCGTCGCGGTGACTGAAAACCCGACGTATTCGTCGTTGTTCTCGTAGAAGGTGTCTCCAATCACTTCCACCGGAGGCAAGTCGGTGGGGTAGACATTGGGCACCAAGGCCTGCGATTCGTACGTAGGGGGTTTGATCGCCAGCACACCGTCTTTGGGCACGGCCGCCTGCAGGCTGTCGTACACGCCATCGGGCCCGACCGGTCCGTTGAGTTTGTCCAGGGGCACACCGGCTTCGGAAGAGTCCGAGAAGTGGTCGCCGTCAGAGTCCAGGTCCAGTCGGTTGGGGATACCGTCTTTGTCGGTGTCCATGTCCGAAGGCGGAGACAGCGAAACCCTGATGTCGTCGAGCAAGTTGCCTTCACCGAGTGTTTTCGAGCCCGTTTTGATGGCGCGAAAGACGATATAGACCCCCTGCAGATCACTGGTGCCATTGTTGGTGACTTCGTAGGCACCACTGTAGGCACCCCATTGCCCTGCGCCATCAACCATGGTGGCCACAACCACTTCACCCGCGCCCGGTGCAGGCGTTTGTCCTTTGACTTGCTTTGCCGGCTCCGACAGCGAGAACGCCACGGTGGCGGTGTCTATCCCGTCTCGACCCGCATGTTTGCTCGACCAATACACAGTGATGGTCGCTCCTGGCGAAAGGGTCTGCCCCTTGAAGTCGACGTACTGGTAAAGCGCGGAGGGCTCGTTGGCGCTGAGTTCCATCCACTGACCATCGCCATCCGCCGATTTGTAATCGAACATGCCATCGCCCCAGATTTCGAAGGCGCCATCGCTAGAGGTGGTGCGCCACCCTAACTTGGTGGCGTCGGCGGCATTGGGGACGATAATGGAGAAAGGATCTGGCTTGGGATTGGTGGCGTATTTCCCGTCAATCGGATTTTCCTGGTCGTCGGTGTAGGTCCCATTGGCAATCGAAGCCGAGATAGCCGCCAAACTTAAGTCTTTGAAACCGCTGTTGACCGCCAGGTTGTTGGTCAGGGATATCTCCATTTCCTGACTGTCCAGAATTCCGTCGTTGTCATCGTCGAAATCCAGGCGGTTCACAATTCCGTCCCCGTCGCCGTCCAATGTGTCGTCTGGCAAGGTCAAGCTGGTCGTCAAGGAACCCGTCCAACCTGGGGCTTGGAGGCTGTCAGTTTCCACCTGACCAGCGGTTTTTTCCAATATCCAGTCGCCTTCGTTACCGGTGGTGTTGCTGGAAGCCGCCACATCGGCGCCTGTGAATTGGGCCAGTTGTTCGATCAAGGCTTGCCCCTGCGCGGAGTCGGCCACATCGCACCCATACAACAACAAGTCACCCTGGGCATTGAGGTTGGCACCCAGCGTGGTCAATTCGGATTTGAGTGTATCGAGATGAGCTCCATCCAGCACGGTAGAACCAATGGTTTGGACACCGGCGCTGCCGTGGGCCAGGATGTGAATGGCATCAAAGCTACCGCGGCCTGTCAGCGCTTCGTTGATTTGACTCAGCCCATCCCGCTCGTGCTGGATGAACACAACTTCAACTTGGCTGCCAATTCCATCCAGCAGTCCGGGCAGATCAGTCAGGGCACTGTCCACAAAAGCAATTTCGCGCCGCGTGGAAGTCTCTCGAACCACTGGGGGCTCCAACGCAACCGATTTAACGGCGACCTCGGCAATGCGCGTGATATCTACGCCATGTGAAGGGTCTGCAAGGTGAGGGTCGGTGACGCCTATCGCGCCATCGAATACCATGCGGGACTCAAGCGCCAGCAGGGAAAGTCTGTTGCGCTTGGCTGTTTTTTTCGTAGGCTTTGACAATTGAAGCACCCTCGATTGAATATTCTCGGGCGCGATCGTAGAGTTTCGTGTAATTGCCGAATATCCTCCAATCGAATGTTTTAATGAATCCGCAAAAAATATTCGTTCGTATGATGTCCTTCGGATTTTCCGTCTTGGAATAATGATCCGTCACACCCACCCCACCCACTCACATGCCAGACAACCACCCCGCGTTACTGCTATTGCTGTACTCCGGCTTGACAATCTTTATCCTGATTCCGCTGAGCTCCTGGTTCATGCTGTATAGGGTCAGGAACTTCAATGCCAATTTATGGTTCATTGGCACTGGCTTATATTCCTTAACGGCAATATTCTTTGTATTCGGCAATATGCTGCCGCTATTGGTCAGGGGTCCGCTCATCAGCATGATGGCCCTGAGCAGCGTTCTCATCTTGTACGAGTCACTTCGGCGTGAGACCTCGGACGCTCATCCAAGGTTGTCTGTGTACATTTTGCTGATTTTGGGTGAATTGGCCATTCTTTTCACGACCTACTCGCATGAAGAATATTTAAACTGGGGTCGGTCCATACACTTGACGATTTTGTCATTGGCTGAACTGGCGTTGACATTTCAGGCCAATCAGATTCGCAAAAAGCACAACAGCAAATCCATGTGGATTTTGATGTTGACATTCATGGTGTACGCCAGCATCAATACCGCACGAGTCATTGAATTCTTAATGACAGGACGTTTCTCTGGTCTGCTTGACTTCACTGCCACGGCTCAAATCGCATTGGTCATCAACTACGTGAGCGTTATCTTTTATTGCTATGGTTACTGGGGCTTTATCGTCGAAAAGTCACAGGCTGAAGTCATAAGAGCCACGCGGGAGACTGCCATCGCGCACCAAGCAGAGATTTTGGCCATTGAGAAAGAGCAGATGACCAAACAACTCTTGCAAGAGCGTACAGAGTTTATGGAGCGACTTGCCGAAATCGGCAAATTGGCCCACTCGGGCGCTTTGTCAGCCACCATTGCACATGAAATGAATCAACCGCTGGCCGCCATACAGATCAATGTCGAGGAATACGAACGCATGATGGCGTCCACACCTCTTCCTGAACATATCTCCACTCTGGTGACTCGAATTGGCTTTGACAGCAAAAGACTGGCGCAGATCGTCAAACGGGTCAGAGCCATTTTCAAAGAAGGCAAAAGTGCAACTCAAACCATCGATCTGGATCCGTTGGTGCGCACTTGTGTGGAGATGATGGGCAGTCATTTAAAAATCCAACGTATCGATGTTCAAATGCAACTTGCCGCGATCCAACGCATCCACTTCACCCCGGGTGAGTTAGAGCATGTGTTAATCAATTTAATCAACAACTCAATGGAGTCAATCCAAGAATCCAACAGTCATCAAGGTCAAATTCTTCTGAAATCCTGGACGGACAAAGACGCGTGTTATGTCTCCGTGACTGACAACGGCACGGGAATACCCGAAAGTCTACATAAACAGGTGTTCGAATTGTCAGAATCCACAAAACCAGGTGGAATGGGGATGGGGTTGTGGTTGGCCAAGTACATCATGGAAAAAAATGGGGGACACATCTGGATTGATGAGGGCTTCAGCAACGGCGCTCGCTTTCATTTGAAATTCAGCATGGCGTGATCAGAAAAACATCCATTCGGAGGATGTGCTCCAATCAATTTATCTAGCAAACTTTAGTCATCCTGAATTGCCCTCGCCTTCCACATGCAGTCCTGCTATGTCAACGTTATAGAAGACGATGAAAGCCTTCGAAACAGCATTCACGACCTGTTGGTATTTGCCAATTACCATGTGCGCTCCTGGCCAGACGCAGAGAGTTTCCTCAACAATCTTCCGCAAACTGCCCCCACGGTCGTGATCACGGACATGTCTCTGCCTGGACTGAGTGGTTTGGAATTGCACCTGCAGTTGATTGCGCAAGGACGCCAAATCCCGGTCATCTACATCAGCGGGGAAAGCAACCGAAAGCAAACCATCGAAGCGATGAAACTCGGCCCCGTCGATTTTCTGGCCAAACCGTTCGCCAGAGAGGATTTGCTTCGGGCTGTGGCGATTGGCATTGAAAAAGATCGCGTGCAAATGCGTGAAATCATCGAGCAAGCCAGGTTCAATGAGTCCTTGCAACATTTGTCGCCGCGTGAACGTCAGGTGATGCAGCTTTTGTTGCAAGGGTTTAACAATGCCGAAATCATGGAGGCCATGCATGTCTCCTTGCCCACCGCCAAGCAGTACAAATCCACCATCATGCGCAAGCTACAGGTTCGTTCACTGTCACAGTTGATGAAGTTGAATGCGCACAAGCAGGTCCCAGAGCGTCAAAGTCAGGAGCCTGTCACCCTCGCCTCCGAGACAGCAAGCACGTCTAGCCCTCCACAAACACCCTCGCCTGCCTAGGCATCACCACCAGCAGCTCCCCCTCCTTGAGTTGCTGCGCAGAAAACGACTGTGCGGGGACGTGAGCTTCAATGAGGGCTGTCTGATCCAAGCCACTCTCATCCGTCGGTTCCAACTCCAAACGGGCCATCGGGCCGACCACCATGGCGCGGGACAGGCGCGCCACGATTCCTCCACGGTGTCCGGGCGTATAGCGCTGCACATCCAAATCATGCGGGCGGACATAAGCATAGGCCTTGGCACCTTGCACATGGCTGTGTTCGGGGGTTTGCAGTCGCACCGCCTGGTGATCGGCGCCGATCTGCATTTCGCCATCGTGTGCACGGCCATGAAAGAGATTGACGTCGCCCAAAAAGCCATAGACAAAGGGGCTGGCCGGATGATTCCACACCTCCTGAGGTGAACCGACCTGTTCGACCTGACCTTTGTTCATCAGCACCACACGATCGGCCACCTCCAAAGCTTCCTCCTGATCGTGGGTGACGAAGATGCTGGTGACACTCAACTCATCATGCAAGCGGCGCAACCAGCGGCGCAGTTCTTTGCGCACCTGGGCGTCCAGGGCACCAAAAGGTTCGTCCAGCAGCAACACCTTGGGCTCCACCGCCAGTGCGCGGGCCAAAGCAATACGCTGACGCTGACCCCCTGAGAGTTGCGACGGGTAACGATCGGCCAGCCAATCCAGCTGCACGAGTCCCAGCAATTCGTGCACCTTGCGCTGGATCTCGGTCTCGGGGGGACGCTGTGCGCGCGGTTTCACCCGCAGCCCAAAGGCCACGTTTTCAAAAACGGTCATGTGCCGGAACAAGGCGTAATGCTGAAACACGAAGCCGACCTGTCGTTCACGCACATGCACATGGGTGGTGTCCTCGCCACTGAAGGCAATGGTGCCTTGGTCGGGCGTTTCCAGTCCGGCAATGATGCGCAGCAAGGTGGTCTTGCCGCAGCCGGAGGGGCCCAGCAAGGCCACCAGTTCGCCCGACTCGATGTCCAGGCTGACCTTGTTCAGCGCGGTGAAGCTGCCAAACTGCTTGTGAATGTGTCGGATTTCAATGCTCATGGCGATGTTTAAAAAGTTGGTTTTTCTGGCGGAAGGTCAGCGGTCGCACGCAGTTCTCGCTCATGTCGCCACTCGACCACCGATTTGATGACCAGGGTCACCAGCGCCAACAGTGCCAGCAAAGAGGCCACCGCAAAGGCCGCCACCGATTGGTATTCGTTGTACAAAATTTCGACGTGCAGAGGGATGGTGTTGGTCTGCCCTCGGATATGCCCGGACACGACTGACACCGCCCCAAACTCCCCCATGGCGCGGGCATTGCAAAGAATGACGCCGTAGATCAAGCCCCACTTGATGTTGGGCAAGGTGACATGCCAGAAGGTTTGCCAGCCCGTTGCGCCCAAGACGATGGCGGCCTGCTCTTGCTCCGTGCCCTGGGCCTGCATCAAGGGGATCAACTCACGGGCGATGAAGGGGAAGGTGACAAACACGGTGGCCAGCACAATGCCCGGCACCGCAAAGATGATCTTGATGTCGTGCGCCGCCAGCCACGGGCCCAGCCACCCCTGCGCACCAAAGATCAAGACGTAGATCAACCCCGCCACCACCGGAGACACCGAAAATGGCAAGTCCACCAGGGTGGTGAGAAACGCCTTTCCCTTGAACTCGAATTTGGCAATGGCCCAGGCCGCGGCAATACCGAACACCAGATTCAGTGGCACTGCGATCAAAGCAGTCAACAACGTCAGGCGAATGGCGGCCCAGGCGTCGGGCTCTTTCAGCGCCTCCCAATAGGCGTCCACCCCTTTGCGCAGGCCCTCAGTGAATACAACCGCCAACGGCAGCAGCAGAAAGAGAAACATGAAACCCAGCGCAAGCGCGAGCAATCCCCAACGAACCCAAGCAGGTTCGGTGGTACCGGCGCGCGCGGAGCGTGGCGCCTTGTTCAACGTCGTCACAGCACCACTCATGTCAGAGCCCCCGAACGTTGTCGATGCCATGCTTGCAGCGCATTGATCACCAACAGCAGCGCAAACGAAATGAGCAACATCACGGTGGCCACTGCCGTGGCACCCGCGTAGTCATACTGCTCCAGTTTGCCGACGATGATGAGTGGCGTGATCTCGGAGACCATGGGCATGTTGCCCGCGATGAAAATCACGGAGCCGTACTCCCCCACGGCACGTGCAAAGGCCATGGCAAATCCCGTCAACAAGGCCGGAAGGACGGACGGAAAGATCACCCGGGTAAAAGTTTGCCAGCGCGTGGCCCCCAGACACGTGGCGGCTTCCTCCAGCTCTTTTTCTGCATCCTCCAGCACCGGCTGCACAGTACGCACCACAAAAGGCAGCCCGATGAAGATGAGAGCGATCACCACGCCATTGGGATTGAAGGCCAACTGAACCCCGTGCGGTTCCAGGTACTGCCCCACCCAGCCATTGCCAGCCAAGAGTGCGGTCAAGGAAATTCCGGCCACCGCTGTGGGCAACGCAAATGGCAAATCCACCAAGGCATCCACCACCTTCTTGCCAAAGAAGTCATAGCGCACCAGCACCCAGGCCACCAGCAGCCCGAAAAACACATTCACCAAGGCCGCGAGGAACGAGGCCCCGAAGGTGAGCCGGTATGAGGCCATCACCCGTTCCCCCGTCACCGCATCCCAGAATTGGGTCCAGGTAAGGCTGAAGGTTTTTAACAGCAAGGCAGACAGCGGTATGAGCACAATGAGGCTCAGGTACAGCACGGTGTAGCCCAGGGTGAGACTGAAACCAGGCAACACCCGATGTGGCTTGTGTCGATGCCCCAGTGCAGTATTTGAGAGGGAGATCATGACGTCTCCGATTCCAGTCGGGGGCTGGGCTCTAGGGCAACAAGGGGGTATGAAGACATGCCCAGGATTCTGAGCAAGTTCAGCAGTTAAACCAACGAATATTCCATTGTTTGTATATAAGCGAATCGCATAAAGCAGACGACATGTCGCTGTCAATGCCTCCCCTAAGGGAGTGTGCAGGGCTGATATCGCAATATCAGGTTCGTGGCGCTGAGTGCACCACAAGCTCTGGCATGTGCGAACAGCTCATCAGTGCCATTGCTTCATCGGGTTCTGCGGACAACCAACGTTCATGCAGCGCTGGGGCCATCACGACAGGGGTACGCTTTTCGTCCCCCGCTTTGTGGAAGTGTCGCATGACGGGATGCTGATCGGCGTTGACGGTCAGCATGGAGAAGCTCACGACCCACTCCCCACTGGTCGGATCTGTCCAACGATCCCACAAACAAGCGATGCCGAAGGGGTCGCCAGAGGTCAGCTGAATTCGCCAGCGCACGGCCTTGCCTGTTTCATAACTGGGCTCAAAGAAATCGTCGACCAGGACCAGTCCAAATTGTCGCTGCCGCCATGCCGTGCGAAAACTGGGCTTTTGAGTCACCGTTTCACTGCGGGCGTTATAGGTGTGACGGCTGATCTTGTCGTCCTTGGCCCATCCTGGGATCAGACCAAAACGGGCCAAGCCGCACGCCACTCGACCCGATTGATGGCTTTTGACGGCGATGGGGGCTGGATACCCCGGGTAAGCCTCGGCGGGAAACCCGGTGGGCAAATCCACCCCTAAGTGGTTTTTGACCCAATCGGCCCGCTGGGTCGGCGTGAAGTTGGTGCACATGACGCGCCATTATCGGACTGCAGGAAAAGCGCTCGCGTGCTGTCACGCTTGACTCAGAATTTGATGACATGAACGCCTGCCGCGGCCAACCATCTAGCAGGAAATTCTTGCAAATTTTGAATTCTTTAGACAACAAATTATCAGTCTGAAAATTGTTAATAAGCATAATTTCCATCCTCAATTTTTGCTAGCATAAGCGTTTAGAATCATCATTCGATCGTCGGATATACGTCTAAGCGAACGAACGGCAATCCACGAAACATACCAGGACGACCGATGTCGGACTGACAGCATCAAGACCAAAGGATTCCTCGTGAGACTTCAACAAACGACCTTGGCCCTGAGTCTGGCCATCGCCCTGGGCGGCTGCGCGAGCATTTCCCCGGAAGCACTCAAGCAAGCCGAACTGGCCGCGACTTCCCAGGCGGATTCCAACGCCATGCTCAAAGACGTTGAACCGCTCCCAGCAACGTTGACCATGGATGAGGCGATTGCGCGCGGCCTCAAGTACAACCTGGACCGACGCACGCGGCTGATGGAAGAATCTCTGGCCCTGGGGCAACTCGACGTAGCCAAGTTTGACATGCTGCCCAAGCTGCTGGCCCAGGCCGGCTACATGTGGCGCGACACCGATCGTTTGAGCTACAGCGCGGATTCAGTCACTCGCACTCGATCCGCCTCTGCGCCCTTTATTTCGCAAGACCGAATACACTCCATGCGCGAGTTGAACTTCAGCTGGAGCTTGTTGGACTACGGTATGGGCTACTATGGCTCGCGTCAACAGGCAAACCGCTTCCTCATCGCCGGTGAGAAGCGACGCAAGGCTATGCACCTGCTGGTGCAAGACGTTAAAACCGCGTATTGGCGTGCTGCCAGTGCTCAGCTGCTGCGTGATGATGTGGTGAAAATCATCCGCTTGGCCGATGAAGCATTGGATGACTCACGTAAATCAGAAGATGAACGCGTGCGCAACCCCATCGAACCCCTGCGCTATCAACGCCAGTTGCTAGAAAACGTGCGACTGCTCGAAGCCATACAGCAAGAGCTTTCGACCGCCATGGTGGATTTAGCCTCCCTCATCAATGCGCCCATCGGTGCGCCGATTCGGATAGCACAGACCGACTTGAAAAATATTCCAGCCCAGGCACTTGATGTCCCTGTCCCGAAGCTGGAAGAGATTGCGTTGCAACAAAACGCCGAACTGCGCGAGCAACATTACAACGCCCGTATCGCGCGTGACGAAACCCGTCGAACGCTGGTGCGTTTGTTCCCGAACCTGAGCTTCAACTACGGTGCCAAATACGATACTGACAACTACTTGGTAAACCAGAGCTGGCGCGAGGCCGGCCTGCAGTTGTCCTTCAATCTGTTGAACTTCTACACCGGCCCAACTCAGCTCAAAATGGCCGAGGCGGGAGTGGCCCTGGCCGACCAGCGTCGCATGGCCACACAATTAGGCGTCATCGCGCAGGTGCACCTGGCCCGCCTGCAACTCATCAATGCCCGGGCACAATTCGACCGTGCAGAAGCCATTTACGAAACCGACAACAAGATCGCCTCTTTCATGCGGGCCCGCCAACAAGCGCAGGCGCAAAGCAAGCTTGATTTAGTGAGTAATGAAACTGCGGCTATTTTGAGCCTGCTGCGTCGCTATCAGGCATTGGCTCAAGTTCAAAGCGCAGAAAATAAACTGGTGGCGACCCTGGGACTTGAGCCCAACATTGGCAGTACCAGCGAATTGCCCCTGAAAGAGCTCACTGCGCAAGTTACCCGCACGGCAGTGGACTGGGCAGCACTCAAGGACTACGTGCCACAAACTTTGCCGGTCGTCACCAGCCAAGACGGCAAGTGAGGTGTTTCTTGAGCCTGCGTGCCCTGCTCACATATGCAGTGGGCCTGTCGCTTTGTGTTGGGCATTCTCTCACCTGGGCACAGCCAGATGCAGGCACGCCTATGTCTCCTCTGCAAGCTCGATCCGTTGCGGAGCGGCAAGAGATCCGCGCCCAATTGATGCCACGCCGGTATACCACTATCGCCGCCGAAATTGCCGCAAAGGTTCAGCAATTGCCCTTCCCCGAAGGCAGCGCCTTCAAGGCAGGGCAAACGCTGGTGAATTTCGACTGCAGCCTGCAAAACGCTCAGCTGCAAAAGGCTGAAGCCGAGGTGGAATCTGCTGATCAGACCTTCCAGTCCAACCAACGTCTGGCCGAACTCAACTCGGTGGGCAAGCTGGAGTTAGCGCTTTCACGCAGCGCACTGGCCAAAGCCAAAGCCGAACTCAACGGCAACAAGGCCGTGGTCGAGAAATGCGTGGTGGTGGCCCCGTTTGCCGGTCGCGTGGCAGAACAAAAAGCGCGTGAACAACAGTTCGTCCAGCTGGGCCAGCCCCTGCTCGACATCTTCGATGACAGTGTGCTGGAGCTGGAGTTTTTGGTGCCATCCACTTGGTTGACTTGGTTGCGAGTGGGCGGAGGCCTGCGGGTACACATCGATGAGACGCGCAAGAGCTATCCGGCGAAATTCATTCGTATTGGGGCACGTGTCGATCCGGTCAGTCAGACAGTGAAGGTGGTCTCTACCATCGACGGCCACTTCCCTGAATTGATGGCAGGCATGAGCGGACGTGTGCAGGTCAACACGGGCAAGTAATGGACCAGACATTGCTCGCAGAAACAGTAAATACCGAGACAGTTATCGATCGACGCATGATGAAGTAGTCGTGCAGGAGAGTAGGAAGATGAACCACCTGACATTTGTGCACAGCGTGATGGCATTGGCCGGACAACCCCTTGAAAAACAAGCGGAACCAGAGGGGAAGATCATCGAAGCGATCGACGCATTGAAATCGCAGAAAAAGTCCCGCATCACCAAATCACGCACCGGACCCATGGCTCTGGAGCAAAGGTTCATGTTCGACGGTGCCGCTGTCATGGATGCGGTTGATGGAGCGAGCAAGGTCATCAACACCACCAGCGGGGATGCAGGTGCCACCGTCGTGGATAAGACGGTTCATCTGGAACTGCTCTCACCAGCCAATGTCCAGCTCAGTCAGAGCGTCATGACCGCCAAGGCCGATGCCGAGAAACTTGTCGCCGACTTCCTGGCGCGCCCCGATGCGAAGCATGAGCTGTTTGCACTGTTCAATGGCGGCAAATCCAGTCCAGACGCCCAGTGGCTTGCAGCCTATGACCAGTGGATGAAGGATATTCAATCCGGCAGCAACCATCTCCAAGTGGAACTTCGCACGGCAAGTGATTTGAAGGGTGCCTATGGTGCCTTCGCTCGACAAGGCGTGGATGGCAAAAGCATCATTTATCTGAATGCCGATTGGATCGCATCGGGCGCGAACCCAGGGCAAATCACCTCGGTACTCGTGGAAGAAATGGGGCACAGCATCGATGCCAGCCTGAATGGCAGCCTGGATACGGTGGGTGACGAAGGCGCCATATTTGCGCAAGTGGCGCAGGCCACAGCCACGACCGACGCGGTGATCGTCCAAGCCACAGACGATGACAATGGCCATCTCAACATAGATGGCGTAGACACATCTGTGGAATTTTCCTGGGCGCTTCCGACTCCGTTTGATTCCGGTTGGAAAACATTGGGCAGATATGGAGACATCAACAAGCCGATTGATGGGTGGAACACTTCTGCCAACGCTCCTGACTTGGTTGGCACCGCTGGCAGCCCTTATCTCCAATACAAATATGGACAGATCGGCGGAGTCGATGTGGTCTATTTCAAGGTCCGGGCTGAGGAAATCGGTACGGCAACCACTTACATGACCCCAGGTATTCAAACCTTTCTTGATTTGAACCTCGATGGCAAACCCGAGTTCACCATGGGGTTCATCGTCAACAGTCAATCCAACGCATTCAATGCCAGCACGGGGGCGATGCCCACTATTACCTCCGGACGTGAAGTTTGGTTTCAGGCGCTGGATGCGCAATACACCGCCACGAATCCATCTGCAACTGTGGTTGCAGGATTGAACTCCAATGGAGCCTACAAAGTCATGAGTGATGCAGCGGGAGGCAGCTACAAAGTTGCCCCCGCCGGGTTGACCTTGCAGGTGTACCGAGATCTGTCCGCCAGTGTCAGTGGGAGTGATCTTGATGGTGATGGCAATGTTCGTGAGAACTACTACATCTTATCAGTGCCTTTGGCTGAGTACACCGCTTTTGTTACCCAAGTGAATGCGGCAAACACATCGAGCCCGGGGACCTGGATCTCTCCCGCCGCCTCGTGGACAACCAATACAAGCTTTCAAGGTGGATCCCTAAGTACCACCAGTGGCTTGGCATCCTACACCGGCGACCTGGGTAGCGGCAGCTACAACATGGGAACCATGACTTCCTGGAAAGCCATCTGGGGCATGAATGATGCACCTATTGCGGTTGGCAACACCTACACAGCAATCGAGGACACACTCTTAGCAGCCCAAAACATCATCACCAATGACAACAACGGCTCTACCGCCGGTGGTGTGGATTACGATGCAATCACCCCAACGACGTCGTTGACCATTTCTAAGATCAATGGCGTCACATTCACGGCGAATGGCGTTCAAGCCGGTCATTTAGCTGCCAACGGCTGGATGCAATTGTCGTTGACCAATGGCACCTTGTTCATCAAGCAAGACGGCACCATGGAGTACCTACCCGCACTGAACAGTTCGGCAGGCGACTCATTCACTTACACCATCAATGACGACGGGATCGACGGCGGCGACATCAAGGAATCAAACACCGCTACGGTCACGCTGAATGTAACTGCTGTCAATGATTCGCCGGCCGCCAATGCGGACACGGTCACCGCCACTGAAAACGGTGGCGCCGAAGTCAACCCTGCAGACGGCGGGAGCGGTGGTTTCGATGCCGCGGGCAATGTCATCACCGGTACGGTCACTTCCAGCCAAGGAGGCACTGGCGCGGCTGACAGCGATGCGGAAGGTGGGGTCACCCTGACACGCATTGCCAATACAGCCAAAGGCAACAGTGCCACAATTGACACCACAGTCAATCTTTCATCAACCAGCAGTCCCGTCACTTTGGCCGGCTTGTACGGCACACTCAAAGTAGGCAAAGATGGAAGTTATATCTACGAGGTTGACAACCTTAATGCAGCCGTTCAAGCCTTACGCTTGACAACGAACACGCTGACCGAAACCTACACGTACACGATTACAGACACGGGTGGGTTGAAGACCTCGTCCACGCTGACGATCACCATCAAAGGGAGCAACGACTACCCTATTGCTGTGAGCGATTTCAATACTGCGAGGGAATCGCAATTGGCATCTGGATCCGCTTACGTAGCGGGCACTGACACACTTGGCTACAAAGCCACGGGGAATGTGTTGATCAATGACACTGATGTGGATGCTCCCGGCAACGGAGAAACAAAACAATTAACCGATACTCAATTCACCGCATCTTTTTCGACATCTTCCGTATCGAACGCGACTATTTCTGTAACGCAATTAGGAACTAATTTAAGCAGCTTGAGCAACAGAGTTCCATTGCGCATATACATACTTCAGGATGTCGATGGCAGCGTATCAACGACGGGTGATCAGACTTGGATAGATACTGGGGTGAATGCCACTAACATCACAACAGGTAATCCAAACTCCATCACGGTTGATAAGCCAGGCCAACTCATTTACTATAAAAACTTATATTCGAATCTGACCAACTTGGTTTATAGCGGCGTCAACTACTCCAACAAAATTAGCTTAGGTAACACAGCTAACGGGGACTTTGGCACTATTTCCTCCAGCTCGGGGGATACTGCCATATCAAATGTTACCTTATCCAGCAGTTCAGCCGTTCTATCAAACGGAATGATTGCAACGTGGAACACGGGTACTGGAACATCATCGGCAGCCATTTCAAACGTTGTTTACACAGGACCTACGCTGACCAGTTTTGATGTTGTTGGCACTATCGTTCCAGACGGCGTTACATTAAGTTTTTCTCAACAAGTATCAAGCACCCTAAACGGGAAATACGGCACACTGACCTGGACATCAACAGGTGGTTTATATCTCGGCGAATACACCTACACTCCTTATCGTCAAGATCAAAACGGTGGCAACCTGACCGATGGTCAGAGTTACGACGAAGTATTTGCCTACACCATGAAGGACGCCAGCAACGTCCAGTCCGTATCCACCCTGACCATCCGTGTTTACGGTTCTGGCTCTGCTGACCCCACGGCTGTAGCGGACACGGCAAATGCCTACGAACTCGGTGGGTATGACCCCTCATCGGTGGGCGGGATCTCTGAAACAACCTACACAGGGACATTGAGCAAGGACGCAGCCACCGGTCTGCTGTCGAATGATACAGACCCGCAAGGCTCTGGTCAGCTGACCATCACTCAAGTGCGAAGCGACACGGCCAAATCCGTGAGCACAGACGTGAAGTCCACCACCTCCCTGAATGCCACCACGGCCTCATCCTCAACGGCCGTGATTGGCCAATACGGCAGCTTGAAAGTTGCAGCGGATGGCTCATACATTTACGACATTGATGACCTGAATGCGGCAGTTCAGGCTCTGCGAGCCGGAACATCGGCTAGCAGCCTGTCGGAAGTCTTCACCTATCTGGTTCGTGACATTGAGTTGCACTACACCAGCTCCACCCTGACCATCACCATCAATGGTCGGAATGATGCCCCCCAAGCGGTGGATGACAGCGACACAGCCATTGAGCCAGGCGTCAACGGCAGCACTACCGTCACGGGGTCGGGCGCTTCAGGCAACGTCGTCAACAACGATGTGGATGTGGACGGCACCACCAAAACTGTGACAGAGGTCTGGGCAGGATTAACCGACGACGCCACCTCCGCCACATCTTTGACGGGTTCCATCAACCAGACTGCTGGAGTGGGATCGAGGGTTTACGGATCCTACGGTTACCTCAACCTGACATCCAATGGGAATTACACCTACACCCTGTATTCCGCCAGTGACGCCAACTTGGTCGCAGACAAAGGTGACGCACTAGCCAAAACACTTGCTGACACAACCAATGCGCTGACTGCGGGGCAAGCTGTGACGGACACCTTCATGTACACCGTCGCAGACGCCAACACGGGGGACAGCTATCAACTGAGCGACACGGCCGTTTTGACCATCAACATCACGGGCACCAATGACGCGCCTGTCGCCAAAGCCAATGGCTACACCGTCAATGAGGACAACTCTCTCGGCTCATCCAACATACTGACTGACAACGATTCCTCTTCAGGTCTCGATAACGATCCCGAGGGAGACACGCTAACAGTGGCAGCCATCAATGGCGTGGCCTTCACATCGCTCACTGCAGCGTCTGATCGAAATGGGCTCAGCGGCTGGAAACAGGTGACCTTGACTGATGGTGTTCTGTATCTGCGTGATAACGGGTCAATTGAATTCGTCCCAAATCCTGGATTCAACGGCACTCAAACCTTCACCTATACCACCGTTGACTCCAACGGCTCACCTTCCAACGCTGCCACAGTCACCATCACGGTCAACCCGGTCAATGACACGCCCACGATTTCGGTCACGGCGCTGGCCTCCACCGTCCAGGAAGCGGCCATGTCCAACGGGGCGGATCCTTCATCGGATGGGGAGTTTTCATCGGGGTACATCACCGTCGCCGACCCGGATGGGCTGAGCGACATCAAATCGATTTCCTTTGAAACTTCGACAGGTACGGTGATCAAAACGCTGACGGTTGGTGCTGCGACGGCTGCCACCAATGAAGAAACGGTGGCGAACCTAGCCTCGATGGTGGGTAAATCATTCAATACCACTAACGGCACGGTGACCTTGATTTCTTTCGACGCCAGCAGCGGAAAGTTTGCCTATTCCTTTGAGCTGACGAGCGCCTCCACCGACGTCGCTGGCGCTGCTGAAACGAATATTTTCGTGGCGCGCGTCGTCGATTCAGCCACAGCGGCAGCGACTGCCACCGTCACAATTGAAATCATTGACGACGTGCCGAATGCCATGCAGAACAGCACGGCCGTTACCGCCTCGCAGACCACGCCGATCGCCTTGGTGATCGACGAGACGAGCGGCACTCAAGCGGGCGCTGATGCCACCACACCGGGAACAACAACAGCCAGCTTCGCAACTCTTTTCGACACAGACGCCAACACAGCTGGCGTTCAGACCACTTATGGGGCTGATGGCCCTGGATCTGTTGCCTATACCCTCAGCCTGGTGAACGCCTCGAACGGCGCCACAGTGACGGGTCTGGGATCGGGCTTGTTCTCCCTGGACGCCACCGACGTCGAGACAACGATTGATCCTCTGGGCAAGGGCGATGAAATTCTGCTCAAAATGGGTGCAGGCGGCGATACGGGAGCGGTCATTGGCTATGTCAACGTCAGCGGCAGCGATGTCGAGTATTTCCGTATCAGCGTCAGCAATACCGGCACTGTAACCTTCACCCAGGCTTCTGGGAAAAACATTTGGCACGCCACGACCAGCAACAACGATGACACGGCCACTCTGGTACTTAGCCAGCTTGGCGGTGGTGCGGATGCGGCCCTACGCCTGACTCAGACGGTCACCGACGCCGATGGCGATAGCGACAGCGATTTCGTCGATTTGGTGTCCAGCGCCACTTCTACAGATGTTGCCACTTTCTCCATCAAGGATGACGGTCCCAACGCCGCCAATGCCACGCCGGGCACCGCGGTGACCATCACGCTGGACGAGACCAGCGCCAAGGTCTCGGGCATCCGATCCGCCACGGGTGCCTTTGCCAGCCATTTCTCCAGTGCCGCCAGTGTGTATGGCAGCGATGGCGCGGGCGCCATCGCCTATTCACTCAGCCTCACGGGCAGCAACGTCGCCTCTGGGCTGTACGCGCTGGACACCGCTGACACCGTCACCACTGACTCCGACGGCATCGGCCAGGGTTCACAGATCGTGCTCAACCAGGTGGGCAATGACATCGTGGGTACGGTCGGCACCACCGAATACATCCGCTTGAGTGTCAACGCCTCCACGGGTGTGGTCACTTTCAGTCAAACCAACAACATCTGGCACAGCAACACCGCCAACGCGGATGAGGCTGCCGCGCTGAGCGTGACCGCCAGTGCGCTGAAACTGGTGCAAACGGTTACCGACGCGGATGGCGACACCTCCACGGCCAGCTACGACTTGGGCACTGGCAGTCGATTGTCTATCCTGGATGACGGCCCCACGGCTGCCAATGCCACCCCAGGCACCCCGGTGACCATCACGCTGGACGAATCCAGTTTATCCTCGGATACCAAGAGCTTCGCCGGTTACTTTTCGAGCTCATCCATCTATGGCTCTGACGGCGCCGGATCCGTTCGCTATGCACTCAAGTTGAACACCGAAGGCGTCGATTCGGGTCTGTATAAATTGGACAACTCGGACGGCAGCGGCGCTGACGGGGACGGTATTGGGCAAGGTTCAGCCATTCAGTTGTTCACCAACCATGTCACCGGCGACATCGAAGGTCGATTGGGATCATCGACGGGAACGCATTACTTCACGCTCAGTGTCAACAACTCGGGGGCCGTGACTTTTTCTCAGTTGATCAATGTCTGGCATCCCTATTCTTCCGATCTTCCCAGTAACGTCTCTTTGACGACTTCGTCAGGGAACTTGGAGTTGGTTCAAACGGTTGTGGATGCTGATGGCGATTCTTCCGCTATCTCCAAGGATTTGGGGGCAAGCAGCTTCTCTATCCAGGCGCATCCTGCAGCTATCACCGTTACTGGCGGCACCTACAACGAAGCCTCGCCGCGCGCTATCTTCACCGTCACGGCCAACAACGGTCAGTTGCTCACCTTGGACGTCAAGGATGTGGCCGATACGGGCAAGAACCCAACGGGCTCGAACG